>OGHH01000221.1_pt1 | contig 64273 bp, 53 predicted proteins | sample 1571471 | NCBI WGS metagenome assembly OGHH01 (sample SAMEA2581936, study PRJEB24529) | metagenome | biome: Human gut stool | place: China | collected 2011
TATTGTCCTCTCCATTGATAATCACTTTTTTGATTACCTTCTGGATTTTCTCTCTGTCAAAAGATTCCATATTGATGATATTTTCTATCTGTGTATCAAACTTACCAGCTGAATTGTCTTCAGTTGCTGTTAACCCTGTACTAATTCTATCTCTATTTACTTTTTCTTTTTAAGAACAATTTGTTCTCATTTCACTACATTTTGTGAACAAATTGTTCTCATCAAGTACTTTAATAATCGCCTCTGACAGTTCATTTACTAATTTACTCTTTCCAGTATCTATCGCCAAAACCTCTTCCACACTAACCAGAAAAACATCACTCAATATAATCGCCAAATCAATTGATATTCCATTCTTCCCCCTTTCTATTCTTCCTAAATACTCCCTTGAAATTCCAATCTTATCTGCAAGTTCTTCTTGCGCCATTTGCATTTTCTTTCTATATGACTTTATGCGATGTCCGCTATCTTCAATTTTATAAATTTTCATTTACCAAACCTCCAAAATAAAAAGGAGCTACTCAGATATAGATTTCTATATCCAAGTAACTCCTGCCATTCGGTCAATCAGTTTGTTGCCATTGCTAGGTAGCACTTATGCAATTTTCTGAATCATTTTAATTTTAACACTACTGTCTAATGAAATGTCTATAGTAACAATTCTTCCACATTTCGAGCACTTTGTCCTTATCTTCCCCTCCGCTGCAATGTCAAATAATCTTTTCCCACAATTTTTACACTTTACTGCTTTCATCATATGCCTACGCCTCCTAATACTTGATTTCAGAATTTTTTCCACAATCTACTATCAATTCCCAGACAGCTTCATTACCAACCTGTTCAAGCTCATTGCAAAAGGCATCTAACACAAAACCAGCATACTCATACATAGCCTTAGATTCGCATACATTCTTTTCACGAATTGCCTCAATATTGTCCCTTATGATATATCTATTCATACAGTTATATCCCTGAATAGTCGCATAATAATCCACAAAACGCTTCTGTAGCACGTATGACAATGCTTTTTTTATGACATCAGCTTTTTTATTATCATCCAATGCGGATTCCATATTTATTTCATTATAAAATGTTTGTTTATTAATCCATTTTCTTAATGCCCTCTCAATTGTTACCCCAGATACACCCGACGCAACATATCTCATTTTTCTTCCAGTCATAGAAGTAATACCATCTCTCGGACCTAAAATATCAACTCCCACATCACACATTTTGTCCGAAATGCTATCAGCATTCTCATAATCCACTTGCATATTCCGTATGATACTTATATCCATACTCTTTGAAGTCTCTTTCCACATCTTCCTGAAATTCATAGCGATGCTTTCTTAAAACATCTGATAATGTATTTCCTCTAAACACATTAAAAATATCATCGTAATATCCCAACAACTTGCTAATTACATCGCTCATGATATATGTTGTGTAAAGAGTATAATTTACGAAAGTTTCATCTTCCAACGGATTCTCTTTTGTAGATCTTCCACGCTTAATCCTTGACAGATACATACATTCCGGGAACAGATATTCTACATCTAGTTTTTTGAAATAGTTAAACGTAGCAAATTCAAGATCCCCGTCTATATCATTAACAATTCCTACATTTTTCAAAAAATTTAATGCTTCGTAGAATCTGTCCTCAAACATATCTATATTCTTTTTCTTGTTATCAATCACATTTTTGGCAGTAGGTACATCTTCAATAAATTCTTCACAGATTGTTTTATCTCTATATGCCAAGAATACAGGAACTGCATTCATTACAGTTTTAAGCATTCTACGATACATTTTTGCAATACTGTCTTGAAACGTACCTTCACTCATAAAAATGATCCCATTAATTCCATCTAATCCCAATTCAGCTAAAGGCTTCATATATACTGTTTTAGTATTATTGTTGCCTTCCTCAATCATTAGGTCCAAAAGACCTCTCGTATCTTTGAGTACCAATGTCATACCATTTTTAGTTAATATTGCCGACAAGTATTCATTCGCTGGAACCTGAATAGTGATTGTTGTAATGTACTCATCCATTCGTTCAATATTAATGAGTGTCATTACCTTATCAACTGTCATAGACTGCTCGATTTGAACAATCTGCTTATTCAATTCACTAAACATGTTCTTACAACCTGATATTTTCTGAAGTCCTAACTCCTTATATATCTCATCTTCATCACAAGCCTTATTATAAGAATCAAAATTCTTATAGTCACCTCCGCAAGCAATACGAGCCTTATTCCAACCTATGTTAATCACTACAGCTTCTATTATTTCTCCATAGGACACTAATTCATAATTAACTGTTACCTTGGTTCTGGCTTCATTCTTGGCATGAACTGCCAACATTTCTTTCGGATTATGAGAAAGCGAATTTATAAATGATGTTTTCCCTCCCTTGCTTAATCCCATAAGTGCAATTACAAGTTTCTTTTTCATTTTGTTTTCCTCCATTCAAATTTTAAAAAATAATAATAACTTATTCTGCTGCTGTTTCGCCCTGAGCTTCTGCAATCTGTTTTACGACACGAGCAAAGTTCGTGATTGGTGACTGCAGGCTTCCAAGCAACTTGGAAATAAGCTCGTCTTTTGACGGGATTGTAGCAAGAACTTTAACGCCAGCGGCATCATAATACTCACCATCTACAACTCCACTCTTAATCTCAAGAGCCTCTGCTTCTTTTGCAAAATTATTAATAATTCTTGCCGGAGCAGTCTCATCTTCGATACCGAATGCGATTGCTGTAGGACCTTCCAAGTCTTTGTCAAGCTGCGCAAAATCGGTTCCATCAAACGCCAAGTGAAGCATTGTATTTTTGTATACTTTGTATACAACACCAGCTTCTCTTAACTGTTTACGAAGTTTTGTATCCTGCTCAACTGTCAGTCCACGATAATCAACAAGAACTGCAGATTTAGCATCTGATACATAGCCTTTGATTTCATCAACGATAGGCGCTTTTAATTCGACTTTAGCCATGATTTGTTACCTCCTTATTATTGTCAGCTTATGCTGCCATATAATCTGCCGGAGATTTCATCAAAAATGTCATTGACATTTATAAAAAATCCTCTGCCCGCACACGCAGACAGAGGATATAATCTCACTATGATTGCATTCACAATCTTCCTCGGCAAGCGGCATCCGCACTTACATAGCAAAGCTATACTTGCTGTCTACGGCAGTTATAAACTTTAGTCAGTGTAGCATAGTGCTACACAATTGTCAAGTTTTTTAATTATCCAATTTTCAAAGTATTTACTTTGATTCCAGGACCCATTGTAGAAGTTACGGTAACACTCTTCATATAGGTTCCCTTTGCACTTGCTGGTTTTGCTTTAATAATAGCATCCATCAATGTGTTAAAGTTCTCAGTAAGCTGCTCTTCTGTGAAGGAAGCTTTACCAACTGGACAATGGATAATATTTGCTTTATCCAAACGATACTCGATTTTACCTGCTTTAATATCATTAACAGCCTTTGTAACATCCATTGTAACCGTACCGGCTTTTGGGTTTGGCATCAAGCCTTTTGGTCCGAGGACACGTCCCAAACGACCAACTACGCCCATCATGTCAGGTGTTGCTACTACAACGTCAAAATCGAACCATCCCTCATTCTGGATTCTTGGAATGAGTTCTTCGCCACCAACGAAATCTGCACCTGCTGCTTCTGCTTCTGCCACTTTATCACCTTTAGCGAATACAAGAACACGAACTGTTTTACCAGTACCGTGAGGCAGAACAACGGCACCACGTACCTGCTGGTCAGCATGACGGCCATCTACACCAAGACGGATATGAGCTTCTACGGTTTCATCAAATTTTGCAACTGCTGTTTTCTTAACAAGGCTAATTGCTTCAGCCACATCATACTGTGTTGCACGATCTACTAATTTTGCGGCCTCTGTATATTTTTTACCTCTTTTCATTTTTCAAACCTCCTAGTGGTATTAACGAACATTGTCTCCCACAACGTCCAAATGACATTAGTTCTTTTTTCTGCGATAAATTTTGACTACTCTTCTACTGTGATACCCATACTTCTTGCTGTACCAGCAATCATGCTCATAGCTGCTTCTAAGCTGCCGGCATTTAAGTCAGGCATTTTTGTTTCTGCAATTTTCTGGATATCTTCCTTAGAAATTGTAGCAACTTTCTTTTTGTTCGGCTCGCCGGAACCAGACTGAATCTTGCATGCTTTCTTCAAAAGAACAGCAGCCGGCGGAGTCTTTGTTACAAAACTAAAACTTCTATCTGCATAAACAGTAATTACAACAGGAATAATCATTCCATCCTGTCCCTGTGTTTTAGCGTTAAACTCTTTTGTAAACTGAGCAATATTGATTCCGTGCTGTCCAAGTGCAGGACCAACCGGTGGTGCCGGAGTTGCCTTTCCTGCCGGAATCTGTAATTTAATATATCCTTCGACTTTCTTAGCCATTTTCAATTCCTCCTAAACGATTAAACCAGTTTCAATTCTGAGAAGTCAATCTCAACCGGAGTATCACGGCCAAACATATCAATGACAATGACTGCCATCTGTTTTGCCGGGTGAACTTCCTGAACAACACCGTCAGTATCCTGCCATACTCCCTCTGTAACGATAACATGATCTCCAATGGAAAATGGAGAAGCCTCTGCCTCTGCCAAAAATCCCATGTTGGCAATTTCTTCTTCTGTCAACGGTACCGGTTTGGATCCCGGTCCAACAAATCCTGTTACGCCACGTGTGTTTCGCACAACATACCAAGTCTGGTCATTCATAATCATATTGATTAAAACGTACGCCGGAAACATTTTCTTCTGAACCTGTTTCTTTTCTCCGTTTTTCTCTTCTACGACCGTCTGCAACGGAATCAGAACTTCTAAAATCTGATCCTGCAGATTACGATTCTCGATTGTTTTCTCAATATCTGCTTTTACCTTATTCTCATAACCGGAATAAGTATGAACTACATACCATTTTGCTTCTTCTGCCATGGCAACCTCCTACGAAACAATGTGAAGCGCAGTCAAGCCCAAACGAATCACCCAGTCAACACCTGCAATCAGTACGCCCAGCAATACGGACACTACAATTACTAATGCAGATTGTTTCACTAAGTCTTCTTTCTTCGGCCAGGTACACTTCTTGAATTCACTCTTTAGATTCTTAAAGAAGCCAGGTTTCGAAGTCTTTTCTGCTTCGCTCATGTGACACACATCCTTTCCGAAACATCACACGGACTACTTAGTCTCCTTGTGTAACGTGTGTTTCTTGCAAAATCTACAATATTTCTTTGTTTCCATTCTGTCCGGATGGTTCTTCTTATCTTTGGTCATGTTGTAATTACGCTGTTTGCATTCTGTACATTCCAAAGTAATTTTAGTACGCATCTTGTCACCTCCGTGAAATTATTTTTTCTGAACCCACGCAATCCTGCGCTTATTCAGCTCTTACACCGCAACTGCGGCTTGGTCAAAATTTTGGCATAAAAAAAAGACCTAATTCATCGCCTATCCACTATACCACAAGCCATAGGTCCACGTCAATAAGTTTTTTTCGCGAAAGCTACAAGCCATGCAAAAAATAAAATTCACGCTGCTTCGTTGGGAGCTTGCTCACATAAGAAGCAGTGGGATTTTTATTTTTTATAGGGCGACAGCCCGCGACCGAGGGAGCTTTGCTCACGAGGTTGGCATGGCTTGTAGCTTCACGAGTTTTTTCCAACATATTTTTTCACTTCATTAATCATCTGCACTGCTGTTTCAATTTGCTTAGCAGCCTCTTCTTTCCCTGCAATATAAAAATCATCATAATCACTTTTTTCCCGCAACTGCTTCAACATCCCTATTCTTCTTCCTAATTCTTTTGAAAACTTTTCTGTTGCCACATAGGTTTTGTTAAAATATCCAATTGCATCTTTATGCCGTTTAAAATCAATTTCTTCCAACGCCAATACTGCCTTTATCGCGTAAAAAGCAGCATAATACGAACGATTAATGGAATCTTTAAATAACGCATTATCATAACTCATCTGTGCAACTTTAATACTGTCTTCCGCCTGCGAAAGTCGATAACTTGATAAGTCCTGCTTTCTATTATCCATCAATAACCACACCTTCCTTTACAACATTATCATAAAACGGTAAGGCTCCCAACCAATATTTAAAATGCTCTTCATTCTTTACAATAATGCTTATGTCAACTCCATACTCCATTAAAAAATCAAAAGCAACATCATACAATTTATATTCAACTGGTTTTATAACCTCATCAGTAAGCGACGTCAATACCATAACATCCACATCTGAGCCTTCCCTATAATCACCTCTGGCATAGGATCCATACACAATTACCTTTTTTAAATCTTCTCCCAAAACATTTCTTATCTCTTGCACAAACAAATCCACTACATTACGAATTGCCTCTGGCATAACCTCACCTCCTAGTTAATCTGCTCTTTTTTCAATCAAGTTATTTAATAATTATAGTATATCACACCATCCAACTAACATCCACTAATTTTATAACTTCTTTATATTTAGTATAACAGTCTGCAAAATTGGCATGGCTTGTAGCTTTCTATCGCCAACATTCTCTCCTAACAACAAAATAGAGGGCAACTACGTGCCCTCTGCTCATAAATCGCTCATTTATAAGGCTGTGCATCACCTATTGTTAAAGCACAATGCTTTTCTTATGTATAGTATATTAATAATCACATGAAACGTCAACATGTTTTTTCAAATATTTTCTATCTCACATCTAGTCACCTTTATTCTTCTCCAAATAACAAACAGGGGCAAAACATATGCCCCTGCCGCAAAATCATGCAGAAAGATAAATTTTTGAAACCTTTCCTTTCACTATTTTAACCCATGTGGAAATACCAGCCCAATTTTTCGTACTTTTAATTCCACGTTGTTTTGTGAACTTTTTAATTGCATAGGAATACTCTTCATTTCCCTCGCATTCTACCACTTTACAATTAGATGCAACCTTATACTTTCGTGTCTTTGCCTTGATTTTTTTACTTGTATCCCAATCAAACTTTTTCTTCACCTTGCTCATGCCACCCTTAATAATCAATTTTCCACCCCGATAATACATTTTAATACGACATCCAGCTTCGCCGCCCTGACTTTTTGTAAGCCCCGTTCCATAAAGCCAATACGAACTTGCCGCTTTTGCCTTACTTCCTCCGCTCCATTGACTCAATCCTCCAACCAAAAGGGATAACACCAATAACTTTACAATAATCTTCTTTCTCATTTTTCTACCTCCTAAAACATTCTTGATTTCGATATTATATCAAGAAAAAAAAGAAATTTCTTTGGAATTTTTCAATATAATTCTACCAAGCAACTCTTTAACTCATTTTTCCCTTTAATGGTTGCCTTTTTCTGAATTTTAGGAGTGTTCCTCGCCCTTTCGCGATGTTTTACGCCACAAAAACAACTCTTTTAGGTGTAATTTCAAATTAGCGTTGCTTTTGATAGCAAGTTCCATCATTCCGATGCAACGCTTTTCCGCTTTTCAGACAATTTGCGTTGTTTTTCACGTTTTCGTCTCTATCCACACGCAACGCACAACACAGCAACACACAGCACAGCCGCCACGCAACTTAGCCATCACGCAACTTAGCCGCCATACAACACGAATGCGTCAAATCCAATGATTATACGTTGCCACGGTTCCAATCAGATTAATCGCAAACCCAAACACCAAAATCACCGTATTCCACTGCACAAACTTTTCACCCTTTGGTTTCCAGAGTGTCAGACCAAAGAACAAATACGGCATCATATCAAGCAAATAGCGATTGCCAAACTGCCAGCCGCCAAGCGTTTTATGGCAGCATATAATCAGCAGATGCAGCACTGCCAAAATCGGAAGCATAACAAGCAGCGTCAAATTTCCCTCTCTCTTTTTCACCAGCGCATATATCCAAACACCAATCATGGTAATAAAAATCGGCGCAATCAGCCAAAACGCCATCCCATCCGACGAGAAAAACGAAAGCGCACCACCGTTTCCCCCTGCTGCCGGCAGACGCAGATAATGCATTAAATTTTCTTTTAAATAAGAAAAATTAAACTGACCTGTAGTCGTTCTTGTAAATTCCGGCAGATAATTATGTCCAAATTCTGTGATATTTCCAAAACGGACATAGTTGAGAATCATATAAGAAATCGCAATCGCGCCACAGCCAATCAACCAATACCACTTTTCCTTAATCAGCTGCCATACTGTTCCTTCCGGATTTTCCTTTTTGTACCCTTTCACCAAAAGATAACCTAAAAGAATTCCATAGAGTGCAAGCATCGGGCGACACCCAACGGCACACGCCCAAAACGCTAACGACAAACCACCTTTTTGACGCAGCGCATAATACAGTGCCATTAAACTAAGCGTAAAACTCATGCTCTGAGCAATAAACCAGACATAGCCGTTCATCCCGACAAAAAGATAACCGGACGCAAAATAGAGCATAAGCACCCAGAACAATGCATGCTGCTTTTCAAGAGAAACCTCTCGGTAAAGTTTAATCGCGTACACACATCCGGCAATAGTGACCAAAAGAGCAATCAAATGGTCCGGCGTATTGGTACCAAAAATCATAACAAAAGGAATCAACACATAAGAGGGAAATGGAGGAAAACTAACAAAATACTTTCCCTGATAAATAGCAAGTTCAAGCCATGGATAGTCCTGCCCTAAATCAAGCCTTCCTTTTAGCCACGAATCCGTTTGCAATGCATACGAATTGTACGGATTACTCTGCCATGGCCACTGTCCGGTAAATGCCGCAATCACCCAAAACGTACCAAGTAACGCAAGCGGCACAATGACATAAATCCAATCCACTTTTTCAAGCCATTTTTTCATACTCTCTCCTCCTATTTATCCTCGTAATGCTCCAGAAAATGATGTTTTACACCATCTTTTTTATAAGCAATTACCGTATCTAGATTTACATTTTCCACACTCTTAAAAATATTTCCCTCAATAAAAGGATTTGTCTTCTTCAAGTCATGAATCAGATTTTTAATTTCCAGTCGTTTCGAGCGGGTTTCCTCGTTATCGCATGTTGTACAAGTGTCCGTAAATTTGCACGCACACTGAATAAACTTCAAATCATTGTAGTCGCGCCATGCCTTAATGTCATCTTCACGAACAAGATACAACGGGCGAATCAACTCCATCCCCTCAAAATTTGTGCTGTGGAGTTTCGGCATCATCGTCTGCACCTGCGCCCCATAGAGCATTCCCATCAAAATCGTTTCGATAACATCGTCGTAATGATGTCCAAGTGCAATCTTATTGCAGCCAAGTTCTCTCGCAAAATTATACAAATGACCTCTCCGCATACGGGCGCACAAATAACACGGCGATTTCTCAATATGGTAAACCGAATCAAAAATATTCGATTCAAAAATCGTAATCGGCACATGCAGAATTTTCGCATTGTTCTCAATCACCTTGCGGTTTGCCTCGCTGTAGCCGGGGTCCATAACAAGAAATTTTACATCAAATTCAAACTTGCTGAAACGTTTCAAGTCCTGAAAGCATTTCGCCATCAACATCGAATCTTTTCCGCCGGAAATGCAGACCGCAATTTTATCTCCCGGTTTTACCAATTCATACTGCGTAACCGCTTTCGTAAACTTCGACCAGATATTTTTCCGGAATTTTTTATGAAGACTCCGCTCCACTTCTTTCGCCTTGTCAACGGCAGCATCTTGTTCTTCCATTTGACGAAAACGTGCCAAAAGCCACGAAGTGTAACCGCCCTGAAGGCTCACGGCATCGAACCCTTCTTCACAAAGTTTTTCCGCAACACCTACACTGGTCTCGCCTCTGCTGCAGCAAATAACAAGTTTTTTTGTCTTATCCACCTCAGGACTTGCCGAAATTTCATCTTTATCTAAATGCAACGCTCCATCTATGGCACCTCTAGCCACTTCCTGCTCACCGCGAATATCAACAATCTGATAAGTTTCCGGGTTCATTGCAAATAATTCATCTACTGTAATACTCATATTAACGCCGCTCACTTTCCGTCTGACACAAGTCTTTAACCACCTCACCGGCAATAATAAGCCCCGCAGCCGAAGGTACAAATGCTGTACTTCCCGGAATATCCCGGCGCTCCGTGCACTTATGCTTTGCCCCCGGCGGACAGATGCAGTTTGTCCGGCAGCTGATTGCCATGTCCTCAATCGGGCGTTTTGGCTGTTCTTCCGAATACACCACCTTGAGTTTCTTCACACCGCGTTTCTTCAACTCGCGCCGCATTACTTTTGCCAGCGGACACACTTTTGTTTTATAAATATCCGCAACACGGAAACCGCTCGCATCTAACTTATTACCGGCACCCATACTGCTGATAATCGGTGTATTTGTCTCCTTCGCACGCAGGATTAACTCAATCTTTGCCGTCACCGTATCAACCGCATCAATCACGTAGTCATATTCCTCAAACGGAAATTCTGCTGCATTTTCCGGCAAAAAGAAGCACTTATGAACATTTACGACAGCATCCGGGTTGATATCTAAAATTCGTTCTTTCATGACATCCACCTTGTACTGTCCAACTGTTTTCCTCGTAGCAATAATCTGCCGGTTCAGATTCGTCAGACAGACTTTATCATCATCAATCAAATCAAATGTAAACACGCCGCTGCGAACAAGCGCTTCACATACATAGCCACCGACACCGCCAACTCCGAAAACTGCCACTCTGGCATTTTTCAAGCGTTCCATACCTTCTTTTCCCAACAATAATTCCGTTCTTGAAAACTGTGTCAACATCTTAGTTTCATCCTTTTCTTATCGCAACTGTTTCCGCATTTGTAAATACATTATATACCGGGTTAATTCGTACAAAATACTCCGAAAGTCCCAGTTTCTTTCCAATATTTGTTTTTAAATCTTCCTTGTTCTGATCTGTGAGATTATTATAGGTAATCGGGTAAACCGATCCAGGCCCGCTGTTTTTCCATGCAATGCACTGAATTGCGCGTCCCATGCCGCTGAGTGTGTTATTTTTAATCGAAACATTGACACCACCGCTCACCAAAATACCACGGGTATCACTTTTTCCTTTTTGTTTTACATTGGAAATAACATTGTTCTCCAACACAGAATCTGACCAGTTCATCACGCGTACCGGCGAATCCCAGAGCATATTTTCAATGCGGTTATTTCGTAAAACAATGTTCTTATGATAAATCTGCTCTTCACCATTCGCACTATATTTATGAGTTCCAATCGCACGTCCCAGATTCGAGAATTTGCAGTTTGCAATTGTCACATTCTGATTCGGTGTCTTGTCATACGTGGACCAGTCATTGTGGAATCCCTGCGTTTCTCGGTCAGGCGTATCCAGATTGATTGCCTCTTTTACATAATCTGAATTTTTCTTCACATTTTTAAAAGTACATCCGGTAACCGAAACATTTGCAGATGCATCCATTTCAATAAAATGTCCTACATTTACATTTTTAAAATTAATTTTATCAATCGTCACGCCATCATTATGTGCCACATCAAAAGCAATGCCGTATTTCATGTATTTCATGTCAATTGAAACACCGCCTTTGCCGACAAAGTGAATGTTTTTCTCACCATTATAGGCACTGTAAACGCCTTTCTTTTTCGCATTTGATGGGCGAATCAACTGGAACAGCGTAATCGCTGCCGGCATCTTTTTCTTATTCGTCTTCGTTCCTTTTACAATTTTAACGCCCTTTTCAAAAATAATCGTAACATTCGATGGCACATGAATGGTATTGGTAATAGTGTACGTTCCCTTTTTCAAAATAAGCGTTCCTTTTCCTTTTTTCTGGAATTTCTCCATATAGGAACGAATGGTAAAATACATCCTTGTTTTTTTATTATATAAGGAAGATTTTGTAAACTTCGATGCTTTCAACGGCTTGCTTTTAGCTGTGATTTTATATACCTTGCCCTGTTTATAATCTTTCGCTTCCGTTTTTACTGTGCAGACGCTCATGGCAAGTACAAAAAAAAGTGCTGCCGTCAGCATATGAAGTCCTATCTTTTTTCCTTTTTGATTTCTCATGTAGTTCATCCTCTCTTTTTGACTTTTTATACAAAATCTGCTATCGTGTAAGATAGTTGCTTAATGTTTTTACGGTTGACAAGGAGATAACAATGTCAAATTTACGCTCACATCTTACCAAAAGCGATTTTATATTAATTTTATTTTTATTATTCATCGGCATCGGCATTACCGTCTGGATTTATTATCCAAAATCCACACCTGCCTCAACCGTTGAAGTCCGTGAAAATGGAAAATTGATTCTATCCTTACCCCTGTCAGAAAACACAAAACAAACGATTCGCTGTACAGACGGAGGAAGCAATCAACTCCTTATTCAGGATGGCGCCGTTACTATGACGGATGCAGACTGTGATGACAAAACCTGTGTTAAAACCGGCTCAATCAAAGAAACCGGACAGTCGATTGTCTGTCTGCCACACCGTCTTGTCATAACCATTACGGATTCTTCTTCGGATTCTGCACCGGATGCTATTGTACGATAATATCAAACAGGAGGCTTATATGAAACCGCACATCCACACAATCACTGAACTTGCTATTTTTACCGCCATCGCTTTCATATTCAGTTATATTGAAAGTCTTTTTCCGCTTCCTATCCCATTTCCGGGAATCAAACTGGGGCTTGCCAATCTGGTTATTGTACTTGTTTTGTATAAAAATGGCTTCTGCCAGGCGCTTACCGTAAGCATTGTACGAGGACTGTTAAATGCTTTTACCTTTGGCAGTCTGTTCGGATTTCTATACAGCCTCGCCGGAAGTGTACTTAGTCTTATTATCATGAATTTGTTGAAAAATAAAAACCGCTTACACATTTCCGCTTTCGGAGTTAGTATTGCAGGCGGAATTACACATAACATCGGGCAATTTGCTGTAGCCGCATGGCTTGTGGGTCCTTCTGTCATCCTTCCTTATTTTCCTTTTTTGTATTTCTCCGGCTTAATTGCCGGCGGTCTGATTGGTGCCTTTGTTCTGCTTTGCCGACAAAGAATCCCACTCTTTAGCAGTACGAATTAAACAGCATACCGCTAAATGCAGATGCCTGATAAGCAGTTCCAATGTCGCTCTGATATAAATGCGCATAACTATAAACTTTCTTATCCACATACTCCATCGGATTCATACTCATCTGTTCTGCTTTCGATGCCAAATCCGTAATAAATTTCTCTGGTACTTTTATCTCTGTCTCATCTGAAAATGACAAAAAGCCATCGGAATCAATCGCAATTCCGGATTCAAACAATTCTGCCGTGTGTCCCTCCACAAGATAGCGCAGCTCACCACCCGGTCTCGACGGCTTATGATTTTCCTCGCCATACTCGTCACTGCGTTTGAGCAGACCATTGTACAACGACAAGACGCGGTTCATGTTATCCTCCACGTCCTCACTTCGCCCATTAAGCACATCCTGCGAAGCTTCCGAAAGTTCCATCGACATTTCCTTCACATTCAGCGCATACGCCTGCGTGTCCGCAGAAAGTTTCACCATAACAAGCGGATTCGCATTATTCAGGCTGACAATGCTTTTATATTTATTTTTTAATTCTCTTTTGTTGTGAATACTGTTTTTTGGTGACACTTCCGGCAGGAAGCCCCCAAGATATAAATTATATGCCGCTATCATAACCATCACGCCTTCCGTGGCTGTTCAAATTTCTTCTCTTATGTGTAATCATAAGTCTAATGATTCATTATCATTGTAAATCATTTTTCTGCAAAATGCAAATAAAATCTCCTTTTGTCTTAAAGCAAAAAAGACACCGTGTCAGACCACGATGTCTTTTTCTTTTCATATATTACACGATATTTGCTTTTTTGCCAAGTCCCTTTCCCTGAAACAATTTCCGGTATTTTTTTAGTTTTTTCTTTGGAACCTGAATTTTTAATTTAACATTTGTTTTTTTGAATGCCTGCTTACCAACCTTTGTTATCTTTATTGACAAAACCTTTATTTTCTTTAATTTTGACATTTTGTAAAACGCTTTTTTGCAAATTCCGGTTACGGCATATTGATACCCTTTATAAGAAACTGTCTTGGCTATCGTAATACTTTTCTTTGTCTTGTTTGCCACTCCGAGAACGGATACCGTCTTTACCTTTCCGGAAGACGTTGTAATCACATATTTCACTCCACCTTTTTTGATTATAGTTCCTTTTTTCGGAAGTTTTGTCTTTGCGGCAGGTGTACCGGCAACCGGCTGACTGACACCTGGTTCTTCTGTCTGTTTTGGTGCTTCTGTCTGTTTTGGTGCTTCTGTCTGTTTCGGTGCTTCTGTTGGGGCAGCGGTTGGTGTTGCTGTCGGAAGCGGTGTTGGTGTTGCATCCGGCACTGACTTTTCAACAAGTGACGTTTGTGCTGTCATAAGTTCAACCGTACATTTTTGAACCTGTTCCCCGGTTACCGCCGGCGTAATTATCGCTTGTTCACCTGCCAAAATTGCATTTTTTAATGCAGTTGCCGATACCTCTTCATACTTGGCTGCATCAATTTTTTTCGCCTTTTCTAATTCATCCTTTAGAAAACCAACCAGCTCGTCTATTGTCACAAATTCTCCTGTCATAACGGCATTTTCCGCATGCATAACAAATGAAGAACCATCCAGTGCTTCCTGCTTTCCATTTACCGTAAAGGAACCTATTTTCAAATAGTATCCTTCATCTGCCTTTACACTTACCTTTACAATGTCACCAGCATGATATGTGGATTTTTCTCCACTTATCTGACCATGCTTCGTATTTGTATCCATGGAAACTTCATATGCTGTAATCATTTTATTATACACAACATCTGCCCAGCGTTTTCCGTGTTCAACCAAACCAAGTTTGCTCAGATGAAGATTATCCGTGTGTCGATACTCACCCTGTAAATCATCGGTCGTTGGTCCCACAAAAATAGTTTCATCGTTGCAGGCCGCACGCTGGGTCTCTTTCATGGATTCCATTTTCTTCGTATTATTGTAATTGCTCCATGCATAGGAAACCTGCGCAATGCACCAATTCAAATTATATCCTGCATCTTCTCTTGTCTGTGCAATTAACTGCTGTAAAGAAGTCAGATATTTTTCGCGATTTGTTCCATCCGTATCAGCCTCTCCCTGGTGAAGCAAAAAAGCACGATACCCATATGGCTTCAAATCATTAATTGCATTTTTAATTGCAAAATAATGTTTTGTACGAAGTTCCTCAATTTTAGCAGAACCAACACCCGTTGATACAAAGCCAACCGGAACACCAGTCTTCTGTGTCAGGGCGTCTCCCATGGAAGGCCATGCGGAGCCACCGCCATTACCGGTATTAAATCCACTTTCACTCGGCTGACTGTCCTCACAATGCTGCCACGTGTTAGTATTTGGATTATATGCTGATACTAAATCTGATTGAGCAGTTGTTTTTTCACCTCCAAAGTTACAGGAATTTGACTGTCCACCGGTAATAAAAACTTCACCGACTCCGACTTTTTCTACTGTTTTACTCTCACTTCCCGCATTTACAATCAATGTATACCAGCCACCTCCGGGTACATTTGCAATACTTCCTTCATATGTATTACCTTCCCCTTTAGTTAAAACCGCCGTTTTTCCTAATTCTTTATCTCCGTCATAAAGTTTTGCCGACACCTCCCCGGTTCCACTGTACTCAATAGAAACCTTTACGTTGGCATAATTGTTATTGTCCCTTTGATAAATTGCGCGCTCGGTAGGAATTTTAACCTCCAATTTTTCCGCCGCTTTTCCCGACTGCGGCGCAAAACAAATCCCCGCCATCATTGCCATCGTAATCACCGACCATTTCATGATTTTTTTTAATTTCATTAATACTCTCGCTTTCCTTTGATAACGAAAGAGACCTGCAAAAAGAGCAGGTCTCTTTCATCGCAAATACTATTTTACAAATGTTATCTTAGTAATCGTCACAGAGCCTGCGTACCCTGCCTTTCCGGCATTGATTACAACAAACGGTTCTGTACCCTCTCCTTTTTTCACATTGGAAAGATTTACCTCAAAATATCCTTCTGATGTAACACCATACTTAGGATCTGTTACGTCTGTACCATTCACTTTATGACCAACAATTCCGTGGAATTCGAAAGTCGGATCGGATGCTGTAAATTCAATCTGGCATTTTGAATATTGATTGAAATCAATATCACTCGGAAGCATAACTTTTGCTGTTGGAGCCCACTGTGCCAGTCCGCTTTCCACATAACTTACAGCCTGTGGAAGTTCCGACACAAGACTATCTTCTCCTGCTGTTACCGACAGATACGTAAATGTTCCTTTAAATCCGGCAGTTGCTGTGCTTACATGAACATAAACCTTATCATCCGCACCGATTTTCGCCATGTCATCAGCCGTCAATGTTAGATTTGCCTCGCCGCCTGTCCTGCCCCAGTAATTGTTAATTGTCGGAGAATTCCATTTGTCACCGGTCTTTAATCCAATGTTAAATCCCTGTGTATCTTTTACGTCAGTATCTCCTTCCATCGCTGTATACTTTATCGAAATAGTTGTCCCTTCACTCAATTTTGACTTATCAATCTCAAAAACTCCCATGGAAGAATACTGACCAAATCCATTAGGTACATACTTATAAGATGCACCTGCTCCTAAATCATCACCTTCTAAAACAAGATCCGAAGCAACAACTTTAACAATATATTTACCATATGTAACAATGCCGGTGTCCGTTGTAATTGTTGCTTTAATCGTTGCCGTTCCTTCTCCAACTGCCGTTACTGTTGCTGATGTGCCACTTGCACTAACCTCTGCTACCTCTTCATTGGAGCTTGTCCAAGCAATATCACCGGTTACCGCACATCCAGTAGTGCTTACACTGGCATTTAAATCAAGAGTATCTCCCTCTTCCAAATCAAGTCCTGCCGCACTTCCTGTCGCTGTTACCACAACCGCAGCACTTCCGCTTGCCACACCAGGTGTTGGTGTCGGCTCTTCCGGTTCTGATGGTGCAACTGTTGGTTCCGGCACATCATCTTTTCCCATAAGAATAATGGAATAAATATTAAAATTGCGATTTGGTAAATCGTCACCATCCGTATGATATGCATTGTATTTCAAGCGAATACCGTAAGCAAGTGTTCCCTCTGCCAAAGCAGCTGCCAAAGCATCACTAATCTGGAATTCAAACACTTGTGCTTTACCGGCTTCTGTAATAGCACTGTACTCACTGTAGCCATCAAATACGTCAATTCCACCACCCCATACATTTGCCGGATTGCTCTTAAGCAATTCACAAACAACAGGTGTATCTGCTGCATCTGATGACGCTACAATACGAATGGATTTGTATTTGGATAAATCAATTCCGGACTTGTCTGCATTGGTCCAGTATGCTACACCACCACCGCTAAATTCTCCGGTCGATGTATAGCTTACACCATTTCCTTCATAATAAGTAATGGTATCTTCCAATACTGAATTCTGACCGTATTCATTTTCTTTTGTCAGGTCAATTTTAACATCGTTTTCACCAAGATCCGGAAGCGGCATTGGTGTTGGTGTCGCTGTTGGCTCTGCCGATGGTTCTTCTGTCGGCGTTGCTGTTGGCGTTACCGACGGTTCTGTTGTTGATGTTGCAGTCGGTGTCGCTGTTGGCTCTTTTACCGGTTCTTTTGTTGGACCATTCGTTGGACCGTTTGTCGGTTTGTTTGTAGTCTTAGCCGGTTCTGCGGTAACAACAACTTTTTTTGCACTGCTTACTTTCACCGTAAGCGTCTTTTTCACTTTTTTCTTTCCATTCTTCATTTGAACGGAAATTTTTGCAGTTCCTTTTTTTAAGCCTTTAATTGTTGCTCCCTTTTTGGATTTCTTTGTGAGTTTAACAATTTTGGCTGCTTTTTTTGTTACTTTCCAAGTAACTTTTTTTGCATTTTTTACTGTCACCTTTTTTGTTTTCCCCACTGTAACGGAAACCTTTGTTCTACTCAATTTTGGTTTTTTTGCTTTTGCATCAGCAGATACGCCCGACATCTGCGGCACAAGCAGGGCAGCTGTTAATAACAGTGTAAGCCCCTTTGCACGAAATACATTTTTTCTCATGCTCTGATTCCTCCTTTTTGACTTTTCCATCAAAACCCCAAAAAAGCAAAATACTGCCATTGTTTTCACAATGACAGTATTTTTAGTTATAAGAGTTTGTTTTGAGGGAAAGTAAATATTGATTTACTTGAGTATTAGTATAACTCACTTCCCACAGCAAATCCATGATATATCTTGAACGAAAATTGATTTATCATGCACACTTTACGGCTGAACCAAATGTTCTTTACGATAATGGCTTGGAGAACATCCTTCATGCTTTTTAAATTGGCGGCAAAAATGCTCTACATTGCGATATCCACACTGCATACTAATCTCACCAACATCAAAGTCACTTCGAACCAAAAGCATCTTTGCCCGAATCATCCGACTCTCAATCACTTCTGAAATACATGAAATATTTGCAAAATTTTTATACACTTTCTGAAGCGAGCGTGGACTTAGATTTATCCGCTCTGCCATCATTTCCAACGTCCAGTCATATTCCGGATGTGCATAAATATCCCCGCGCAGTTTTTCTAAGAGCGGCTGATACCTGGAGCCTTGCTTAGGAAATGCATAATCATGAAACCAGTGGAAAATAATATGCATCAAATTCGAAATAATATATTCTTCACTTTTACTATGCCAATAATTCTCACAGGCAACCATATGCCAATAAACAAGAAAATAGTCATAATTTGAACAGAAAATAGGAACCCCAAACGGCACATAGCCTTCGGCAAACAAAGGTTCATCACAATCAAATCGTATCCATGTGTATGTTAACCTTCCCTCTTTCGCATGATAATGAACTCTCTGTCCGGGCTTATAAATAATCCCGGTATGTGCCGGATATGGACGCATCTCGCCATCCACTTCAATCATCGTATCGTTTTCAAACAACATCATCTCATACTCACCTTCAGCAAATACAAGATTATCCTCAAACCCCTCCGGCTTACATTCACGTTCGACTGCATATATAATTCGAAACATGTATTAAACACCTCCTCAACTATTAGTGCTATTATAACATGTCATTTTGAATTATAGCAACACAAAAAAGAACAACACACCACAATCTTCTATGGTATGCTGTCCTTTTATACATCTACAAAACAATACTATTACTTTTTAAAGCTCCAAGAATCCATACGAACATCCAGTGTATCAAACTCAAAATAAATGGTATGCTTTCCTGTCAGCTTTTTACCGAGTTTCTTTGTAACCGTCTGGTAAGAATCCGATGTGGAATCACCAAGTTTCATGGTAATTTCAGATGCTCCATCCGTTCCAAAATCAACATCCGCTACACCAATATAAGCACCAATCTTTCCATTGTATACGGAATAATTTACGGTCCAGTCTTCGTTGGACGCTTTTTCAGCATTAATAACAGTTCCTACCGTATCTGCCATCGCAAATGTTTCTGCCTCAACCGTCTCATAAGGATTGATTGTACCAACCGATGATACACCGGTCTTTGTCATCTTTGTATCGGCAATCGTTCCATCCGCATTTGTAAAATCTCCATTGTCACCAAGATTTAACTCATTTACATAAGTCGTACGGTAATCCTGTTTCGTACCGACTGCTATTGTGTCTTTCTTCGTATGATAAAATGCATACAGTTTACCGTTAAACTGTGTAAAACAGTGATGGTTATTACCGGTTACTCCAAAATATGTACCCGGATTTTTCAAAACACAGCCAACATATTTAAAGTCACCCATTGGGCTGTCACTTACCATTACCGCAATGTTTGCCGTCGGGCAGTCTGCACGGTCAATGGCAACACCGCCAATGCTTCCTGTCCAGTTTGTGCAGTAACTGTAATAATACTTATCTCCGATTTTGTTAATACCGGAATCTTCAAACATGAATGGTGCATCAATCGTTTTTGCATCCCCATCTACACTAGTCATATCGTCACTAAGTTTTACAACTCGTGCACATTTAGGATTGCGGATAAAGTCTTCTTTCTTTCCATCGGTATTACCGATACCACCAAAATAAAGGTAGCCGGTTCCATCATCGTCAACCAAAACTGCCGGGTCAAAGAGCCATCCAATTTCAGATTCTGCACAGCCGGTAATAGAGCGGTCAATAATTGGTTTTCCAATCGGATCCGTCCAAGGACCGGTTGGGCTGTCTGCCGTCAATACACCAATACTGCTTGCGTTGTTCGCAAAATACAGGAAGAATTTCTCTTTGCCGTTAATCTTCTTATGACATACTGCAGGTGCCCATGAATTTGCCGACCATTTCGCAGCTCCTTTACTTCCGGATACTGCAATCGTTCCATGATCTGTCCAGTTTACCATATCTGCAGAAGAATAGCAGTTCAATGTTTTAATTTTGCTGTAGTTATTATCTGCTTTAGGTGCTGCCTCGTACTGCTGGGAATCATTTGTTCCATAAACATACACTCTTCCGTTGTACTCCATCGCCCACGGATCCGCCGTCAAACGGGAAGTCATAATCGGATTGCCGATTTTTCCTTTAACAAGTCCTGTACTAAGATCCGGAACGCCTGCATCTTTATCCGCTGTTTTTGCAACTCCTGTCATGGTTACCTCATCCAGGTAAAAGTCCATATCATTATTGGATTGGTACACAGACTGCCAGTAAATCAAGATCGTTCCCGTGTGCTCCGGCACCTTCATAGTTGCCTCACATTTTGTCCATGTAGAATCCAAAAGTTCAACGGACGTAATCGAATCGTAATGAGTGGACTCATCATCCCCAACATACTGCATGGAAAGATCCAGTTTCTGATCCTCTCCTGTTTCCTGCTTTGCATAAAAAGAAATCGCATATTCATTGTCTGTTTCAACCAAAGAAGAAACGTCAATAGCAGCGCCGTGCCAGTCTGCTGTACGTCCTGTTACTTTAGCACTTTTCTTTGTGTTATTTGCTCCATCATCAACGACTGAAACAGAAGCTGAACCACGAGAAGCGATTGGCTCATATTCGCCCTTTTCCATGTCCGCATTAACAAGCACTGCCGGTGTTGGTTCCGGTGTAGCATCTGCTGATTTTGTCGGTTCCGGTGTCGGCATATGTCCAAATCCGTCTGCCTCTGCAACCAAATTAGAATCCTTAATTTCGTCCGTATACACTTTTACCGATGTGCCTTTTACAACAGGTGTCGGTGTTGCTTTTGCCGGATTTGGCTTTTCTGTTGCTTTCGCTGTAGCCTTTGCCGTAGGTTTTGTCGTATTTACTACGTTTTTATCCGGTCCTTTTTTCCTCGTCACTGTTACCTTAACAGTTCCAAGTTTTCTCGTTTTTCCGTTCTTTTTCACTTCTTTTACGGTAATCTTGGCTGTCCCCTTCTTCTGACCGGTCACAACACCCTTTTTCGATACTTTGGCAACCTTTTTCTTGTTACTCTTAAATGTGTACTTGCAGGATTTTTTCTTGTTTGCAATTTTAATTGTTTTCTTCTTTCCTACCGTAACACTAATCTTTTTTGTCTTTAATTTTGCTTTTTTCGCTTTTGCCCCTGCATCCGGCGCTGTCATCCCGCCAAGTGTCATTGACAAAGCTAAAATCCCCGATAAAACAACTCCACTAACTCGTTTCCATTGTTTCATGGCAGTTCCTCCTTTACATTATATAGTTATTATATTTCGTTTATAATAACACAAAAAGAAGTTCCCTGCCATGATGATAAACGTATTGTTTTTGATATATTCGGCACACTTATTTAAGCAGCAACATCGGATTTACCGTGGTTTTATTCTCCTTCACCTGAAAATAAAGGTTTGTTCCTTCTTCTTTATAATACTTTGTCGGCTCTGCAATTTTCCCAAGAACCTGTCCTTCCGAAACCATATCACCTTTACTTACAGAAACATCTTTTAACTGTCCATAAACAACAGTAAAACCATCACCAATTGATACCGAAACCGTGCGTCCGGTTTCTTCAGAAGTTGCCACCGATTCCACGATACCATCCGCACTCGCTTTTACATCCATTCCTTCTTTGGCTTCTAAAAGAAGTGCCGGATTTGTGCGGTACTGTGCCAGTGTCTTAAAATATACCACTTTGTCTGCGCTGTACTCCATCAGCACATCGCCTTTTATTGGCCAGGAAAGGCCCTCTTCCTGATTAAACGATAATTGCTTTTTCGCAGGTTTTGCATTGGTCTGTACAGATTTTTTCTTACGTTTTTTTGTTTTCTTTTCTTTTACCTCGGAATTTGCATGATTGCTGGACGCTTCTTTCGTCTCCGGTGTTGCCGCCGCGGTCGCCTGCGGGGGATTACTCGCCGAAGCCACCGGCTCCTTTTGTTCACTGCGATTCATATTGATGCATAACGCCGCAAAGGCGCCAATTGCAGCAATGCCACAGGCTAATGATATATAGAATCCTTTTTGTTTAAAAAACATACTATCACCTCACAAAAATTGTTTGATGATAGTATGTTCGATTTTAAAATGATTTATTCAATTTTATTACAAAGTTACTTTCTCCAAATGCCAAATCTCTTTCGCATATTCTTCGATGGTGCGGTCGGAAGAGAATTTACCGCATTTAGCAGTCTGGAGCATTGCCATCTTCGCCCATCGCTCCTCATCGCGGTATGCTTCTTCTACTTTCTTCTGTGCCGCCTCATAAGAACGGAAGTCTTTCAAAATAAAATACTGGTCCGCACGCTCATAGCCGTTTGTCTCAAGCAGAGAATTGTAAATCTCACGGAACAAATCAAGATTTTCAGGGGAATATGTTCCATCAATCAACTGGGTAAGCACGGCACGGATATCCGAATCCATGTTGTAAATTTCTTTCGGATCATACTGGTTATTATGCTCGAAATCAATTACTTCCTGTGAGGAAAGGCCGAAGATAAAAGCATTTTCCTCGCCTACTTCTTCTACGATTTCAACATTGGCACCATCCATTGTTCCAAGGGTCGGTGCACCATTTAGCATAAATTTCATATTACCGGTACCGGATGCCTCTTTACTTGCAGTTGAAATCTGCTCTGATACATCAGCAGCAGCAAAAATGATTTCTGCATTGGACACACGGTAGTTTTCAATAAATACAACTTTGATTTTTCCTTCAATTGAAGCGTCATTGTTTACTACATCAGCAACACTGTTAATCAGTTTGATAATTGCCTTTGCACGGCGATATCCGGCAGAAGCTTTCGCACCAAAAATGAAAGTACGAGGATACATATCCATACCCGGATTTTTCTTCAACTGATTATACAAATACATAACATGCAAAATGTTAAGCAGCTGGCGTTTGTACTCATGCAGACGTTTTACCTGTACATCGAAAATCGAATGAGGGTCTACTTCAACACCATTGTGCTCCTTAATATACTTCGCAAGACGAACTTTATTCTGGAACTTGATATTCATAAATTCCTGCTGCGCTTTTTTATCATCCACAAAAACAGAAAGTTTATCAATTTTAGACAAGTCTGTAATCCACTCATCACCGATTTTGTCTGTTACCCATGCAGCAAGTTTCGGATTTCCATGAAGCAGGAAACGACGCTGTGTAATACCATTTGTCTTGTTATTAAATTTCTCCGGCATCATTTCATAGAAATCTTTTAATTCCTGATGTTTCAAAATTTCCGTATGAAGCCTTGCCACACCATTTACCGAAAATCCGGCAGCGATAGCAAGATGTGCCATCTTAACCTGACCATCATAAATAATTGCCATACTTTTTACTTTATCCTGATTATCCGGATACTTTGCCTGAATCTCATTCTGGAAACGACGGTTAATTTCCTCGGTAATCTGATAAATTCTAGGAAGCAGACGGGAGAATAACTCAAGCGGCCATTTCTCCAATGCTTCCGCCATAATTGTATGGTTTGTATAAGCACAGGTACGGGTTGTGATATCCCACGCATCATCCCACTCAAGACCATATTCATCTAACAAAATACGCATCAATTCAGGTACTGTTACCGTTGGATGGGTATCATTTAACTGGAAACATACTTTTTCCGGAAGACCATGAATATCATTGTGGTTTTCCATATACTTCATAATCGCACGCTGCACGCTTGCCGATACAAAGAAATACTGCTGTTTCAAGCGAAGCTCTTTTCCTGCCATATGGTTGTCATTTGGATACAGCACTTCACAAATAGTACGGGCAAGGTTCTGCTGCTCAACTGCCTTCTGATAATCACCTTTATCAAAAGAATCCAGATTGAACGTATCAATTGCCTCAGCATCCCAGATACGAAGTGTGTTTACAATGTGGTTTCCGTAACCGACAACCGGCAAATCATAAGGCACTGCCATTACAGACTGATAATTTTCCTGTACAAAACGATCCCTTCCGGTCTTTTCGTCTTTTCTTACCGTTACATAACCGCCAAAACGTACTTCAACGGCATATTCCGGACGCTTCATCTCAAATGGATTACCATCTTTTAACCAGTCATCCGGTGCTTCAATCTGGAAACCATTTTCGATTTTCTGCTTGAACATACCATATTTGTAGCGGATACCACAGCCATAAGCCGGATACCCAAGTGTAGATAAGGAATCCAAAAAGCAGGCTGCCAGACGTCCAAGACCACCATTACCAAGAGCTGCATCCGGCTCTTCATCCTCAAGCAAGTCTAAGTTTACACCCATCTCGTCAAGTACCTCGCGTACAACTTTGTCCTCTTTGAGGTTGATAATCATGTTACCAAGTGCACGACCCATCAAAAACTCCATGGACAAATAGTAAACTGTCTTCACATCCTTTTTCTCATAGGCTTTGTGCGTTGCCATCCAGTCATCAACTACGATATCTTTGATTGCATAAGAAACTGCCTGAAACAACTGCTGTGGAGTTGCCTCTTCAACCGAACGGCGGAACAACAATTTCATGTAGTTCGAAATGTTATTCTTCAATTCCTTTTTCTTTTCCTTTTCCGTTACAAATGCCATAAATTACCTCTCTTTCTGTAACAAACTCTTCGTTACGCTTCCACTTTTGTAACACCCAGTGTAACGGCCTCACCGTTAATTTTCCAATCTGCGGTGTAACCTTCTACTTTATCCAAAATAACCTCATCTGCCAAAACATCGGCTTTAATCTGAGATTCATTTGCTTTGATGATTTCTTTAATCTTATCATTTCCCTGCTCGTAAACACGGATATGGTCAACCACTTCAAAACCGGCATCTTTACGCATGGTCTGAATTTTACTGATAACCTCACGCACAAATCCTTCCTCGATTAACTCCGGTGTCAGGTTTGTATCCAATACAACGGTAATACCGTGATCTTCCTCGCTCACATAGCCATCCATCTGTGCTGTTTCTACCAGCAAATCCTCTGTTGCCAGCACTTCATCTACGCCGCCAACCGTAACAGTCACTTCACCGGAAGCATTCAACGCATCCATCGTAGCATTGCCATCTAATCCGGCAAGAACTTCTTTCAATTCGTTCAAACGGCTTCCGAAACGGCGTCCGAGAGTACGAAGCTGCGGCTTAAACTGATATGTCGTAAATTCTTTTGTATCATTGGTAAATACAACTTCTTTTACGTTTAGCTCATCGGCAATGATTTCTTTATAGAAATCGGACAATTCGCCTTCTGCCTTTACATACATTTTTCCAATTGGCTGACGGTTTTTGATATTTGCTGTATTACGGCATGCACGGCCAAGAACAACAATGTCCAAAAGCTGTTTCATCTGTGTCTCAAGTTCTTTGTCAATCCATTCTTCCTTAACTTTCGGAAAATCACACAAATGAATACTTTCCGGCGCTTTTGAATCCAGATTGCACACAAGATTCTGATAAATGCTCTCGGTCATAAATGGAATCATCGGAGCTGCTGCCTTACTGATTGTTACAAGTGCCGTATACAAAGTCATGTAGGCATTCATTTTATCCTGCTCCATGCCTTTTGCCCAGAAACGATCACGACAGCGGCGCACATACCAGTTACTCATATCTTCCACAAAACTCTGCAGTGCTTTTGCGGTCTCCGGAATTTTGTAGTTGTCAAGGTCCTCATCAACTTCTTTAACCGTCGAATACAGACGGGACAAAAGCCAGCGGTCCATAATCGAAAGTTTATCATATTCTAATGTATGCTCGGTTGGATTAAACTGGTCAATCTCCGCATACAACACATAAAAGGCATATGTGTTCCACAGTGTACCCATGAATTTACGCTGTCCCTCGGTAACCGCTTTTCCATGGAAACGGTTCGGCAGCCATGGCGCACTGTTTACATAGAAATACCAGCGGATTGCGTCTGCTCCATAATTTTCCAGAGCATCAAACGGATCTACGGCATTTCCTTTACTCTTACTCATCTTCTGTCCATTTTCATCCTGCACATGTCCAAGAACGATTACATTTTCATATGGTGCTTTGTTGAAAAGTAAAGTAGATTCTGCCATCAGCGAATGGAACCATCCACGTGTCTGGTCAACCGCCTCGGAGATAAACTGGGCCGGAAACTGTTTCTCAAACACGTCTTTATTTTCAAATGGATAGTGATACTGTGCAAATGGCATCGCACCGGAGTCAAACCAACAGTCGATTACTTCCGGTACACGGTGCATAACTTTTCCACAATCCGGACAGGTAAAGGTTACTTCATCAATGTATGGACGGTGGAGTTCTACCTCAGCGGCTTTTGGATCTCCGGCACGCTCTGCCAGTTCTTTTCTTCCGCCGATACATTCCTGATGTCCACATCCTTCACACTCCCAGATGTTTAATGGAGTTCCCCAATAACGGTTACGGGAAATTGCCCAGTCCTGAATATTCTCTAACCAGTTTCCAAAACGTCCTTTTCCAATTGACTCCGGAATCCAGTTTACAGTGTTATTATTTTTAATCAAATCGTCTTTTACTGCTGTTTCACGGATATACCAGGATTCTCTTGCATAGTAAATCAACGGTGTATCACAGCGCCAGCAGTGTGGATATTCATGCTCAAACTTCGGTGCATCAAACAACTGTTCTCTGGCATCTAAGTCTTTTAATACCTCAGGGTCCGCTTTCTTTACGAAAATACCTGCAAATGGAGTCTCTTCTGTCAACTCACCTTTTTCATTTACAAACTGCACAAAAGGAAGGTCATAGTTTCTTCCCACATTGGCATCATCTTCACCAAATGCCGGTGCGATATGAACAATACCGGTACCATCGGTCATCGTAACGTAAGTATCACAGGTTACGAAAAATCCTTTTTTGTTCTGCTTATCAGCACACTCTTTTGCGCAGGCAAACAATGGCTCATATTCTTTATGCTCTAATGCGGTTCCCGGGAAACTCTCTAACACTTCATAAGCCGGCTCATCATCTTTTGCCAGTTTACCAAGTACCGTATCCAAAAGATCCTGCGCCATATAATAAGTATAGCCATCTGCTGCTTTTACTTTACAGTAAGTATCATTCGGGTTTACACAAAGAGCCACATTACTTGGCAGGGTCCAAGGTGTTGTCGTCCATGCAAGGAAATAGGCATCCTCACCTGTCACCTTAAAGCGGACAATAGCAGAACGCTCTTTTACGGTTTTGTATCCCTGCGCAACCTCCTGTGCGGACAACGGTGTACCACAGCGAGGGCAGTAAGGCACTATTTTAAATCCTTTATACAAAAGGTCTTTATTCCAGATTTCCTTCAATGCCCACCACTCAGACTCAATATAATTGTCATCATATGTGACATATGGGTCATCCATGTCAGCCCAGAAACCTACGGTATCGGAAAAGTCTTCCCACATACCTTTGTATTTCCAGACAGATTCTTTACACTGATTGATAAATGGTTCCATACCATATTCTTCAATCTGCTCTTTTCCATCCAGACCTAACAGTTTTTCTACTTCCAGCTCAACCGGCAGACCATGCGTATCCCATCCGGCTTTACGCGGCACACGATAACCTTTCATTGTACGGTAACGCGGAATCATATCTTTGATAACACGGGTCAGCACATGACCAATATGCGGTTTTCCGTTCGCAGTTGGCGGTCCATCGTAAAACATATACGTTGGTGCCCCCTCACGCAGTTTAATACTTTTGCGGAAAATATCTTTGTCTTTCCAAAACTTTTCTACTTCTTTTTCTCTCTCGACAAAATTCATGCCTGTTGATACTTTGTTATACATAGTTACCTCCATAAAAATAAAATAAAAAAGCTCCCATCCAACTAGGATGAGAGCCTAAACTTTCATTATACCACCTGTCTTCTACGTCAGGACTGTGAGTGTTTCACAAACCGAACATATATCCTTTTAACGGGGAATACCGGCGCAGTCTACTGGATAAATACCGTTCGACTTTGCAGCTAAGGAGTGATATTCGCCTATGCTTACTGGTGCCGGATTCTCACTATCGCCGGCTCACTGAAACACTTCCACACAGGGTACTGTCTCCGTCAACGCTTTTCTCTATGAGCATTTTCATGATAGTACGATTATTTGCAATTGTCAAGAGTTTGTTATTTCTTGCCATCCAAATCAAATTCACTGACAATCTGATTTAAATTGTTAGCACTTTCTTCGCTATCCTGCATAAATGTTCCGGTTGCCTCAATCTTCCGAACCATCTCAGAAGTTTTCTCTGCAATGTCTGAAACACCGGTTGCCGACTCATTTACCGTCAGATTAATCTCTTCGATTGAATGAGAAATATCAGTAATCGCATCAACCAACGTAACAATTGAATGATTAATTTTAGTCATGCCATCTTCAAAAGCAGCAGCATCTTCGGAATACTTCTCGCCGACTTCCATAAATCCTTTGTAATCGCCAAGAACCGTATTTTCCAAAAAGTCCATCGCATTCTGTAAACAATCTACCATACCGCTTACTGCGTTATGTACCTCGCCAATAATGCTGTCGATATCACCAACTGCATTCTGGGTCTGTGTAGCCAAAGCACCGATTTCGGTTGCTACAACGGCAAATCCTTTACCGGCCTCTCCTGCTCTTGCTGCTTCAATGGAAGCATTTAAGGCAAGGAGATTTGTCTGAGAAGAAATTTCCATAATATCATGCGTAAGTTCATTAATCTTCTCTACCGCTTCTGCCTGTTTCATCGCAACTTCCGTACGCTGTTTCACTTCTGCATACATTTCATCTGTACGTTTTCCGGCATTCTCCGTCGTTGTCTTTAACTGATTCGCACGCTCCATCACTTCCGTTGACAGTGCGGCACCTCTTCCCGAAAGTGCCTTAATACTTTCGGCATTTTCTTTTACGGTTGCAATCGTCTGATTTACTGTATCCGTTGCACTGGCTGCTTCTTCCATCGCTGCTGCGAGTTCTTCTGTCGTGGCCGAGTTATTATTACAGATATCATTGACCTCTGACATATTCACAGTCAAGTCGGTAACATTATCACCCATTTTAATTCCTGCCTGGTCAATTAACGCTACCATCGCACGAAGTTTACTTCGCATCTGCTGTACGGCACGTGCCATCGCACCGGTCTCGTCCTTCATACGGACTAATTTCTCACCCTTTTCACTTTTTACAAAATTAAGTTTCGCCGTATTCTCAATAATTCCTGTCAAATCCTTAATTGGACGAATCATCGAACCACTGAAGAAAAATCCTGTAATTGCTGCATATAAAGTTGCTGCAACAATCGCAATAATCATCATATACATCAAGCGGGTGGAATTGCTCTGCACTTCTTTATCTAAAACAGCCATTACCAATTTCATGCCATTCTTCAATGAAACAGCACTTACCATTTTCCTGTTTCCATTATAAGTGTACTCTTTTATTTCGCCCGTCTTTCCGGCCTTCACAAATGAGGCCAGTTCGCCATCCACTTTCTGCAAATCCGTTCCCTGTTTTATATCCTTATGTGACAAAACTTTATTTGATGAATCAACCAAGAAAACATATCCGGAATCAAAACATTTGGCTTTGTCGGCAAGTTGTTTTAACTGATTAAAGTTGATATCCATGCCAACAACTCCAATTGCTTCATTGTCAATCATAATCGGAACAACATAGGAAATCATATATACATTCACATTGGAATTTAAATACGGATCCATCCAAGTTGCCTTTCCATTTTTAACCGGAATATAATACCAACCCACATGTTCTGCATCGTCTTTGTCAAAACTGCTGAAATCTGTCGGTGTCAATGACTTAAAATCTGCATTCTCACTCTCTTTCGAAGCAAAAATACCGGATGTTGCTTCTGTAAATTCCGGATTATAGCGGATATAATAAGTCATCGCGCCCTTCGTGTTATTCGCACACTGAAGAGCTGTAGTCTCTAACGCCTCCGTACAGGAATCCACGTAGCTGCTGCTGCTTTTGAACTTGTCTACATCCTGAATCTGATTTTTTGTTACATCTGCAAGAGTATTCACCGCAACTTCTACCTGTGAAAGCAGGTTATCGATATCTTTCCCATACCCTTCACTCACTGTCGTCAATTTTTCTTTTGCATCACTGTCGGCAACTGCTCTCGAATTATAATATCCTATAATTCCGCAAATTAAAGCAGCTATAGCCGTTGTTCCTACCAATAGTAACAATATGCGAAATCGCAATGATTTTGATTTCATACGCACGCTCCTCCTATCTCATAAGTAAAATCAATGTTATATTTATTTTACTGCTGATAAGGAAAAAATGCAATTATAACTTTACATATTTTTACTTTATTTTTATTTTTTCTTGTGCTCTCCGGTAATTGAAAAAATGACCCATTCCGCAATGTTGCAGGCATGGTCTCCGATTCGCTCAAAGTACTTTGCAATCATAAGTAAATCCGTCGCACAAGCCCCCTCTTCCGGATTACTGCGAATAAGAGAAATTACATCCTCTCTTGACTTAATAAATAAATCATCAATAATGTCATCATGTGCAATGACTTCTTTTGCTTTTTCCTCGTCTTTTTCTACATATGCTTCCACGCTCTGCACAACCATATAGGTCGTTTCTGCTGCCATCTTCCGAATATGCTCCATATCTCTTTTATACTTAGCATCAATTAAATGCAGCGTTACTTCCGAAATATCTGCTGCCTGATCACCAATTCTTTCCATGTCTGTAATCATTTTCAGTGCCGATGAAATTACGCGCAGATCCCTTGCCACAGGCTGCTGCTGCAGCAAAAGTTTCAAGCAGAGATTCTCTATAATCCGCTCTTCCTCATTAATTTCATCATCATAATCAATTACTTTTTCCGCCTGTTCTTTGTCACGGTTATTCAGTGCGCTGATTGCCATGCCGATTGCCTGGCCAATCATATGCCCCATCTGAATCATGTCCTGATTTAATTCTGTAAGCTGTCTGTCAAATCGATTTCTCATCATCCAAACCTCCCCGTAATATAATCTTCTGTACGTTTATCCGTTGGCATGGAAAATAATTTTTCCGTTTTGTCCATTTCAACTACTTCTCCAAGAAGGAAAAATACCGTGCGGTCAGATACACGCGTTGCCTGCTGCATATTATGCGTTACCATTACAATTGTGTATTTATCTTTTAATTCCAGTACCAAATCCTCAATTCTTGAAGTGGAAATCGGGTCTAAGGCACTTGTTGGTTCATCCATCAAAATCACTTCCGGCTCTATTGCAAGCGCTCTGGCAATACACAAACGCTGCTGCTGTCCGCCGGATAAACCAAGGGCACTTTTTTTCAAACGGTCTTTGAGTTCGTCCCAAATTGCTGCCTGTTTCAGCGACCGTTCAACTATTTCATCTAATTTTGCCTTGGAGTGAATTCCATGAGTTCGTGGACCATAAGCAATATTATCGTACACACTCATTGGAAATGGGTTCGGGTTCTGGAACACCATTCCAACCCGCTTGCGAAGATGATTGACATCAATGTCACCGTAAATATCTTCGCCATCTAACTGAAGGGAACCGGAAATCCGACACCCTTCTACCAAATCATTCATCCGGTTTAGCGATTTTAAAAATGTGGATTTGCCGCAGCCGGAAGGTCCGATAAAAGCGGTAATCTCATTCGCCGGAATGTTCATACTGACATCTTTCAGTGCATGAAAATCTCCATAATAGAGATTCATGTTTTGTATGCAAAATTTATCTTCCATATTCATTCTCCATTCTAATTGCCATATTTGTTTTTCCCAACTTTTCGAGCGACAAAATTCGACAACATATTGATTGCAATTACAAGGACCAAAAGAACCACTGCCGTTGCATACGATTCATCCGTATGCAGTCCTTCTTTTGACAAATTGTACATATGAACCGATAACGTTCTTGCCGAATCAAAAATGCTATTTGGCACTTTTGCAATCGTTCCTGCCGTATAAATCAATGCTGCGGTCTCACCAACAATCCTCCCGGTAGCCAAAATAACACCGGATAAAATCCCCGGAACGGCACTCGGCAAAACTACGTGAAATACCGTTCGCAGTTTTCCGGCACCAAGCCCAAAGCTTCCTTCTCGGTAAGAATCCGGCACTGCCATAAGTGCTTCTTCGGTCGTTCGCATAATAACCGGAAGCACCATAATTGCTAAGGTGAGAGCTCCTGATAAAAGGGAAAATCCCCATTTGCAGTAACCGACGAAGAACAACATACCAAACAATCCATAAACAATTGATGGTATTCCGGTAAGTGTTTCTGCCGTTACACGAATTACACTTACCAATTTGTTTCCTTTCTTCGCATATTCCACCAGATAAATGGCGGCGAAAATGCCAAGTGGAACCGCAACAATCAAGGTTGCCAGTGTCATAAGCACTGTATTAATCAGTGCCGGCATCATCGAAACATTGTCCGATGTATAAGTAAAAGCAAACAGTGACGGTTTCAAATGTGGAATACCATTTGCCAGAATATAAACAATCAGATATCCTAACACAAATACCGTAATCGCTGCTGCCAAAATTGTAATCAGGTAAAGAACCAGAGAGGACTTATGTTTTGCAAGTGCTTTCCATTTCTGCTTTTGTTTTTTTAAACCATTTGCCATCTAGTCCACCTTCTTTCTCTTTAAGAGTGAGAACAATAAATTGATAATCAGGATAAAGACAAACAGGACAACGCCCGTCGCAATTAACGCTTCGCGGTGTAAATCTGCCGCATATCCCATTTCAATCACTATGTTTGCTGTAAGTGTACGAACACCCTTTAACAAACCGGCAGGCATTCTTGCCTGATTTCCGGCAATCATAATGACTGCCATCGTCTCACCAATCGCACGTCCGACACCAAGAATGATCCCTGCTAAAATTCCGGATTTTGCTGCCGGTACAACCGTACGGTAAACACTTCTCTCATGCGTGGCACCAAGTGCCAGTGCTCCTTCGTAATATTTATCCGGCACCGCCTGAATAGCTGCCTCTGATGTCTCAATAATCGTTGGCAGAATCATAATGCCAAGCAAAAGAGATGCCGTTAAAATACTGTTTCCATTTCCGCCAAAGGTGTCGCGCACCATCGGAACCAGAACAACAAGTCCAAAAAATCCGTAGACAACGGATGGGATTCCGGCAAGCAAATCGACGCCACCTTTTAAGATTCGATACCATTTTTTCGGACAATATTTTGCTAAAAACACCGCCGTCAAAATGCCAATCGGAACTCCTACAATAAGAGCTCCGGCGGTCACATATATACTTCCTAATATCATCGGCAAAATCCCAAATTTGTGATTTCCCGGTTTCCACGCCGTTCCCGTAAGGAAATCGAATAAGCCGATTTCCTTAATTGCCGGGATACCATTGGCGAAGAGAAAGATACAAATTAATGCTACAGCGAGAATCGAAACACAAGCGGCAATCAGAAACACTACTTTCATTGCCTTTTCTTTCATGGCTGCCTCCTTTATTTGATGGCACTCCAGTCTGTGATTGTTCCGCGGAACACATCATTTACCTGTGCTTTTGTCATGTTATCTACTTTGTTTTCGTTATTAACGATTACTACGATTCCGTCTTTTGCAATTACTGTCGGTGTAAGTCCTGCACCTGTTTCGCTGTCTTTTAAGTCACGGGATGCCATACCGATGTCACAGGTTCCTTCTGCTGCTGAGTTCATACCTGTTGTGGAATCACTTTCCTGAATTTCAATTTCTGCTCCACTGTTTACTGTCTTATAACTTTCAGCAAGTTTTTCCATAACCGGTGTAACCGAAGAGGAACCAGCTACTACAATTTTACCTTTGGCACCGTTACTCTTGAAAGCACCTGCATCACTTGCTTTGATGTAACCATTAGACTCAATTACTTTCTGTCCTTCTTCACTCAGGATGTAGTTGATGAAATCCTGTGTTACTTCACTTTTCTTATCCTTTGTTGCAATGTTAAATGGTCGGGCAATTGCATAACTTCCATTGTTGATGTTGTCAACCGTTGGCTCTGCACCGTCAATCTTAAGTCCTTTCACGCTGTCATTTAAAGAACCGAGTGAGCAGTAACCAATTGCATTTTTATCACCGGCTACGGTTGTCATAACGATTTCCGTGCTGTTTGCGATTGTTGCTTCTTCTGTCGTCTTGTCTACTTTTTCTCCGTTCTCCTCATCTTCAACACCAAAAAGTTCTACGAAAGCGCCTCGTGTACCAGAACCATCTTCACGCGATACAACTGAAATTTCCTGTGCTGCATCTGCTGATGTATTTCCTGCATCATTTGTTGTGCTGCTGTCAGAGCCGCCACAGCCGGTAAGCATCCCCACTGTCATAACCCCGCATAAAACTATTCCTAATACTTTTTTTGTCATCTTCATTTTTGTTTTCTCCTTTCAATCTTTTCATCTTTCTTTTTCTTTCTTACAAGTCCTAGTTTAGGGGGCGAATGTAAAATCTGAAATCATTTCCATGTAAAAAATGCGTAAAGATTTGTAAAAAAATACAACCCATTGACTGCACGCTCCCGCTTAACAGCCGCGCAGGGGTATGGGCATGCTAAATACGCATGCCTCATTCCCGCGTGGCTGTATGCAGTCAATGGGTCGTGTTTTTTTGCTACGGAATGGATTGGGGATTAGGTTTGAAGAAAAGGGAAATTGCAAATTAGATAGAAGTTAATATGTAGTAATATAGTTCTTCTTTTGGAATTTCCAGTCAATAAAAAGGTTATGTTGCGTGGGTACAAGCACGTGGGTATCCGGCATGCGTATTTAGCATGCCGATACCCCTACGTGCTTGTTAAGCGGGAGCGCCCACAAAACATAACCTTTCTTTATTGACTGGAAATTCCAAGAATGTGTATATTGCTTTACATATTAAATTTTCCCATCGTTTCCTGCAAAGCATTTACGCCTTCTACTGCAAACGCAAGTTCCATCTGTGCTGAACTTGCATTTTCCAAAACATTTGAAATACTTTGAATTGCATCCATTACTTCTTCTGCATTATGCTCCATGGAACCGCTTGTTTCCTCATAATAATTTGCGTATTCTTTATACTGATTTGCAAGACTTGCAAATTTATCATAATCTGCCAAAACTGTCTCATCTAAAAAGACTAATAACACGTTACTTTCAGTGGACAGTATCTTCACACTTTCAAATACTTTCTGCGTCAAGTCATTTACTTTACGAATTTCGTTTGATGTGTCTTCACCTCCTTGACATATAAATAATTTATTCATTGTAAGATGTTTTCTCCATCTTCTCCATCAATTCAAGTATCCTCCCTGCCTGCCTTATGACCCGTTTCATATCTTTCATCCAATTTCATTTCCCACGTCATATAATTTTCCCTCCATTCTGTGTCATCGCGCATTTCCAGCACACGATGCTGAAGTTTATGAGTGTATTCATCCGTTGGCTGGTTCGTACTCAGATAATCCAGTAAATTTACCAGATTGGTTTGCAGCCCTTCACGTTTTACGACGCAAAAGATATACTTCCTACTCTTCCATTGGAATCTCCTTCACAGCCTTCCCCCCAAAAAACCAATAACAGCAAGAACTTCCAAGAAAAAGATAACGGGAACCCCAATATAAAACTTTGGTTTACGTGTTTTGTGATGAAAAACATGCATTCCGGCAAACGCACCTATCACGCCAAAGACAGCGGCAATAAGAAGGGTAGTTTCCGGGATTCTCCACTTATTGTGAACTGCTTTATACTTGTCCACTCCATAAACTAAAAATACAATTCCATTTAAAATCAAATATGCTGCCAAAAAATACGCTATCATACGTTCCTCCTATTTTTCAAGCCGGCTGTCTCCCCGGTCAGTCACAATCCGGTAACCAACCGATTCCACACGTCTGCTTAAACAGTCTTTGCACTGCGCCGACTCTTCCCCGGTGCATATTTTATTATCATACAGCTCGTACTTTTTCCGCACAGAAACCGGTGATAAATTTGGCATTAATACATTCGCTCCTGCCAATAATCCCTGCTCCCGTCCATCCGGTGCAATTGTTCCAAGTGCTGTCGTCGCAGGAAGCAACACCCCCGGAAACATCAGACGAAGAATACTTAATAATAAAAGTGTCTGCTCATAGGAACCATTTTCTTCTGCACCAAATGGTGTATCCTGATGGGCAAGAAACGGTCCGATTCCAATCATATGGGGCTTCAGTTCCTGCAAAAATTCAAAATCTTCAACAAGACACTCCACCGTCTGTCCCGGCGAGCCTACCATAAAACCGGCACCTACTTCATATCCAAGTTCACGCAAGGTAAATAAACATTCTTTACGGTTTTTAAGTTTCATTTCCTGCGGATGCAATTTTCTATAGTGAGCGTCGTCCGCCGTCTCGTGGCGCAGAAGGTAACGGTCTGCCCCCGCCTCACGAAAACATTCATACTCCTCTTTCGTACGCTCTCCGATGGATAGCGTCACTGCACAATCCGGAAATTGTTTCTTTAATTCCCGGACAATCGAAGCCACCCGTTCTTTCGTAAACCAGCCATCTTCGCCACCTTGCAGCACAAAAGTGCGAAATCCCAATTCATATCCTTCTTTGGCGCAGGACAAAATTTCTTCCGGCGTCAGGCGGTATCGCTCCACTTTTTCGTTACTTTTACGTATCCCGCAGTAATAACAATCATTGCGGCAGATATTTGTAAATTCAATCAGCCCTCGAACAAATACGTCCTTCCCATAAATCTTCTCCCGAACCTCTCTCGCCTGTGCGGCAAGATACTCCCGGTCCTCTCTATTTGCTGTTTCAAGAAGTTGTATCATTTCGTTCCTGTCTAATTTCTTCTCCTGTCGAAGACGCATAATCCTCTCGCGGTTGTTCATCTTCTGATTCCTCCATCTCTTCCGAGGAAGCGTGCAGACACACTTCACTCTGCCCGTGTAATTTTTTTGCTAAGTCAAACTTCAAAATCTGCTTTCGTCTTACATTATGTCCAACAACTTCCCGATATTTTGCATTTACAAATCCAAGAATCTTAGGAAGAGCCTCGCCAACACCCGGCACATCATATTACACCGCCACTACTACATAATTCATCGGCCCGGTCTGGTAAAGCTGCAAATCGGCAAAAAATTCACCACAATTCTCCTTCAGATATGCATCAAGATACTTTACCAGCGCACAATAACGCTCCTGCCATCCAGCATTTACATAGGACATACTGACATCATACAAAAAATTATTCTTTTCTGACATATAAATCCCCAAAGAAATATCTTCACACTTATTATATGAAACTCCTCTGTTTTTGTCATCCTTTTTTCAAATGTTTGTTGCTTTTAAAATTTTTAGGTTGCCGTAAATTAGCAGGAAAAGTTTGTGGTTCGTGAGCGCTCCCGCTCAACAAACGCGTAGGGGTATCGGCATGCAAAATACGCAATGTCTGATACTCACGTGTTTGTACTCACTTACCACAAATCTTTTCCTGCTAATTTACGGCAACCTAAAAAGATAAGCAACTAACATTTGATGCAAACCACCCCTATGGGGCAAATCAAGGAAAAATTGTTACTTTAAAACTAGAACCCTAATTTAGACAAGAGATATTTGTTGGCAAGTATTTACTGGCACTTTATTTTATTCCAGTAATTCAGTAGAAAAACTTTGCAACTCGTAGGTTTTGAGTACGTCGGTATATGGCACTGGTAGTTTCAGTGCCCATACCGCTACGTACTCAACGAGCGGGAGCGCCTGCGAGACGCAAAGCTTTTCTGCTGAATTACGGAAACAAAAAGGTACCAGTAAACACTTGACCCCTTGATTTGTCAACACTTGACATCTATTTATGCTCTGTAGTAAAATATTGAGGTTATGAAAAAGGAAAGAGGAAGCGTTTTAATATGAAAGCAAAAATACGAATAGCACGATTTCTTCAGTACCTGCTGTTTTTTATTCCGGTCAAAAAAAACCGGATTATGTTTTATGCGAATAACCGCAAGGGCTATGTGTGCAACCCAAGTGTTCTTATGGAGTCGTTTTGGTTAAAACATCCGGGAGAATACGAACTTATCTGGGTCACCCGTTTTCCGGAAACCTGTACGATGCGGACCGGAATTACAGTCGTGCGCCAGCGAAGCTTAAGCTATTTTAAATTATTTCTGCGCTGTGGTATTTTTATCACTAACGATATGATTGATGAAGCACTTGTCAAAAAAAGAGGACAAATCTTTTTGACAACCTGGCATGGTGGCGGCGCTTATAAAAAAGTCGGCAAAGAAACAATAAACGAAGATAAAACCTTTGCCGCAAATTTCGACAAATGGTATAAGCGGTTAGATTACTTTGTGTCTTCCTGCCAAGCATGCACTGACATGTACGCCGAAGCATTTTCGTTAGACCGAAAAATCTTTTTGGAAACCGGAACGCCAAGAAACGATATTTTTTTCTCCAAGCATCCGGAAATCAAAAAACGTGTACAGGACTTTTATCATATAAGCGAGCAGACAAAAATTTTGCTTTTTGCGCCAAGTTTTCAGATGACTGCGCCGGAAAAAGAGCAGTATGATTTACGTTATTTATCGGAAACCATTGACCGCTTGGAAGAAGCAACAAAAAACAACTGGATTGTCCTTTACCGCTCACATTATTTCCGAGAGGAAACAAATGAATCCCTTGATGAGCGGATTCTTGACGGAAATGCCTATTATGAAATGCAGGACTTACTTTACACCAGTGATTTACTGGTAACCGATTTTTCTTCCTGCATCTGGGATTTTGCCCTGACCGGGCGCCCGGTTTTCTTATTGGAAAACCGCCTGAAAGAATACGAACAAATGGACCGCGGTTTCTTTGTTCCATATGACACATGGCCGTATTTGAAATGCAAAGACATTGCGGCACTTCCCGACATGGCAGTCAAATACCGGGACGAAGACTTCACAACTTTGTATAAACAACACTTTGAAACCATGGGTTCTTTTGAAAAAGGAACAGCATGTGAACAAATTCTTCATATATTAGAGAACTAAGAAGGAGTAATAAAATGAGCGAACAACGAGATAAAAATTTATGGATTTTTAACGCCGGAAATAGCTTTGCCGGCAATCCAAAATGGATGTTTGAATATATCATAAGACATCACAAAGAAATCAAACCGGTCTGGATGTGCTACAATGCAGACACGATGAACTACGTGCATAAACTTGGTTACGAGGCAGAACTTTACCGCTCTTCCAAAGGAAAAGATGTCATGAAAAAAGCCGGTGTCTATGTTGTCGAGATGTGTAAAGAGGTATTCCAGCCGGAACTAGATGGCATTACCGTTTTGAATCTGTGGCACGGCGTTGGCTGCAAGAGTATCGAAAGAAAGGTAACCGACGGATTTCTTCAGGAGCGCATTGCGAAAAAATACATTCAAAACAACGATATTCTTCGCAACAACCAGCTCTTTTTAGTTACCTCGGAAATTATGGAAAAACATTTCAAAGAGCAGTGCGGCATTGATGATGACAAAGTAATCCGTGCAGGCTATCCACGCTGTGTTGTGAACGATAACATTCAAAGTTACGACCATGATATTCGCAAAAAGAAAGGGCTGTCTGCCGATACCAAGCTGGCAATATACTGCCCTACTTACCGCGATAATAATGGTGCTAATTTCATGAAGTCCGCTCTTCCGGATATGAAGCGTCTAGCAGAAGTCCTTCATGAAAACAACATTCTTTTGATATTAAAAATGCATCCTTTAGTGGAAAAAGACACTCAGTATCTCGCAATGAAAGAAGTATATCGTGAACATCCGAATTTTTATTTCTGGGAAAATGAAGATGATGTGTACGAAATCTTTTCCGATATCGACATTGCCATTGTTGATTACTCCTCCATTTTCTATGATTTATTAGCGCGTGGAGTAAAAACTTTTATTAGGTATTTTTATGATATTGATGACAAAGAAAATTTCCGCGATTTTGTTTTCGATGTACGAGAAATGACCTGCGGAACCGAGGCTTCAAATTTTGACGAATTATTAACTGCACTTTCTTCTTGCGAAGAAACAAAAAAAGAAGAACTTGACCGAATCAACCAGTTATTTTGGTCTTATTCGGATGAGAATGACTGCGAGCGGATTATCAACACCGCACTTTCTTTCACGCCGGAAAAACGAGAATTTCCGAAACTTTACAGTTTCGATATTTTTGATACCCTGTTTTCACGTCAGTGCTGTCATCCTTCCAGCGTTTTCGACAATGTCCGCAAAAAACTGGAGCAGTCTGACTGTGGCTACGACAGCTATTTTATCCGCAAATTTTCGCAGATTCGCCGCTGGTGCGAATCCAATGTGCGTGAGTTTTATAAAAAGTCGGTATTAATCCGAAATGACGACCATTTGGAAATCCAGTTGTCGGAAATTTATGACCACATGGCAACACTGTTTCCTCTCACCGATGAGCAGAAACAGCAGTTGATTACATGGGAGTGCGAGGAAGAAATCCGCTCCGTCATTCCTTTAACCGACCACATTGATATGCTCAAATCGTATCTTGCCGAAGGAAACGATGTTGTATTAATCAGTGATATGTATTTGCCGAAAGAAACGATTCAGAAAATGTTAGCAAAAGCGGACCCGCTTCTTGCCACACTTCCACTGTTTTTATCGAGCGATAAAGGTTATCAAAAAACAACCAGAAAATTATTTTTGGAAGTATATAGTTCTCTCGACTACCATTATTCGGAATGGATTCACATTGGCGATAATAAATTTGCCGATGACACCCAGCCATCCCGTCTTGGCATCCACACACAGCCGGTGTCGGTTCCGGAACTTGACAACTATGAAAAACATATGGCAGCCTACATTGAAGAATATGGTATGCACAGTGTTGTGAAATTGTTCCGCAACTTCCGTCTGGAGGAGCACACGGACAAAGAGACTTTTGCCTACAAATATGCCAGTCTTTATTTCGTTCCTTATGTTCACTGGGCAGTTCACGACGCCTTAAAACGAGGTTACAAAACACTTTATTTTATTTCCCGTGACGGCTATTATTTGAAACTTATGGCGGATGCCGTAATTGAGAGCAAAGGACTTCCGCTGCGCACAAAATATATTTACGGTTCACGAAAAGCATGGCGTGTGCCATCGTTTATCGACAAAGTGGATGAAGAATTTTTCGAGCCTTACGGCAACTTCAGCGGCGTTCGCAATTTCAACAAATTGCTTTCCGCCCTTTTGATTGACGAAGCAACATTTGATAAGTTCTTCCCGGAGCTTGGTTACTTAAAAACAACGAAGCGTTATTCAGACCAGTTAATTTCTGATGTGAGCCAGAAATTAAAACGTTCCGATGCTTACAAAGAACATTTGCTTGCCGTTGCCAAAAAGCAGCGTGTCATCGTTTCCGACTATCTTCGTCAGGAAATTGATTTCAACGAACCATTTGCCTTTGTTGAGTATTGGGGCCGTGGCTATACACAAGACTGCCTGACAAGATTGTTAGCCGATGCCGCCGGTCACGAAGTAGATGACCCGATGTATTATGTACGAAGCATTTACCCGACCATCGGCAAATCCATCCGCTACAACTACACCTGTAACACACATTCCGTTGTTTTTGCAGAGTCCATTTTTGCAAATCTTCCGTATCGTACCATCGAAACTTACGAAGAGAAAAATGGACGCATCGAGCCGGTATTTAATTCCTGTGAAAATGACGAAGAAATGAATCAGGCATTGGAAACTTATCTGGTTCGCTTTGCAAAGGATTTCTGTGCACTCAACTTAGAGGATGAATTTACAACCGGCCATTACCTGTATGACTTTGGCATGGCAAACTTCAAGCAGACAACTGACGATCCGATTCTGCTGAATGTTTTCGGAAGCCTCAAGGATGCCGTGGCACTTGGTGAGCGTGCTGAGGAATACGCTCCTCCGGTAACCTTCCAGACAATTGTCGACTGGATGCATGGAAAGTCATACCATACAAAATCGTTTGAAATGTCGATGAAAAAATCGAAATTTATTTATCGGTGGATTTATAAGAGTTACTGTTATTACTGTGATAATATCAGGGGGAAAATATTTAAGAATAAATATTAAAACAGTTTACGCAGAGTGGGTACGTTCTCTTGTACTCATTCTGTGTAAACTGTTTTTATTTACAAGAATTTTTTATTCTGAAATCAACCAATCAATGAGATTAATTGATTTTATACCATCATATGAATTTTCCATTCCAGGATTCAATGAAAGAATTATCTTTTCATAATTATCTCCGATTTTTTGCAGTGGGAACAATTCTCTTTTTCGAACATCTTCATTTTCCATCGATTCAGTTACCTGAATATATTGTTTTTCATCTACTTTTGTTGCAATAAAATCAACTTCAGCATTATCTATTTTCCCAATTGATACATCAAAACCACGCCGAAGCAATTCAAAGTAAACAATATTTTCTAAGACATGTCCACTATCACGGTCTCTAAAGCCAAGAAGGTAATTTCTAAGACCAATATCAACAATATAGTATTTTCCAAGCGTCCGCAAAAATTCTTTCCCTTTAATATCAAATCTTTTAATATCATAAAAGAAATATGCTTCCAGCAAGGCATCTACATATGACTGTACCGTATGTGTACTTGGTGTTCCTTTCCGTTTGCCATCCTCAAGTAATCCTTCATTTACAAGAATATTACCTATTGAGGACACGGATATATTGCTACCAATATTATCGGCAAGAAATGTAATAATCTTTTTTAAGAGAATGGGGTCTGTAATACGCTTTTGCCCCCTCAAATTTTCACGTTCTAAGATATCTCTCATAATAACCGTTGAGTAAATTCCTTCAAGTAATATAAGTGCTTTTTCTTGGTCAAGTCCAACATCTGCAATACCGGGCATCCCCCCAAAGCGCACATAAGCATCAAAAACTTCACGAATTTCATAATGTTCTCCATTAGAATCAAATACTTGTTTTCGAGTGCCGCCTAATGCACTCTTTGTTTCTTTAATTTCAAAATCATAAAAAGTCAAAAACTCCGAAAAAGACAATGGCAGCATCTTTATTTCTACACATCTGCCTGATAAGTATGTGGCATATTCGGAAGATAGCATATACGCATTTGAACCTGTCACATAGATATCACAGTTAAAATCAACTCGAAAAGAATTGATTGCATCTTCCCAATTAGGGACACGCTGAACCTCATCAAAAAAGAGATACATTCTCTTTCCTTCAATTATGTGTGCCTTCACATATTTATAAAAATCATCACTATTCATATCCTTAAAAGCATAGGACTCAAAATTCATCTCAAGAATCTGTTCCTCTGATACACCATTTTCTTTCAAATGAAGAGTCATGAGCTTAAGCAGACTTGATTTACCACACCTGCGGATACCAGTGACAACTTTTACAGGTTCGGTATCTTGAAATGCTATAATTTTTTTCAAATAAAGCTCTCTATTTTTTAGTACATGTGTGTCTATCATCCATTACACCTCCTTGTAAATAAGACAATAGCATAAACTTCAAAAAAAAGCAAGTTTTTGCACTCAAATGCACAAACTTGCTTTTTTCGATTTTTTTTGCACTCATCAATACCTTTTCCAAAAATCATACGAAATCAATTCCGCACCATTTTTCTGAAAGTCTTTCACGGTCTTTTTATACTTGCCTGCAAGCAGCCAGCCCATTTTGAAACATCTGCCAATCGTTACAAAGAAATCTTTTGCTTTTCGTTCCACATAAAAGCCCTTACTAGTATCTGGGTCAAACAAAAGAGCCGTTTTTCTGCGATACAAAGCATCCGGATGCGCGCCCATAGGAAGCACCGCCGTCTCTTTTTTCGCCGGAAGAAGCCATCCGTTCACAGACAGCAAATGTTTCTTTGCAAAACCACCGTCCTCATATAAATGCGAAGGCTGCGGCTTTGTCTTTTCCACATCAACGCCAAACTTGTGTAAATCATCGGAAACATCCTGCATGGCATAACCCATTTTCATGATTTCCGGATGAAGTTTTGTCGGGTCTAATTCCTTCAAAAATTCCGTTCCCTTACAGAAATCTTCGACGCCCTTCATTGTCAATTCCTGGTCTTTCACGCGAAGGTGTAGCATTTGTCCAATAAGATGTCTCGCAACACGTTTTATCATGTGCAGCCTGGAAAACTTCGGATGATGAATCGCACAGGCAATCAATGTGTTTCTCATATCGTAATATTCCATGGAAGATGCCTTTCTATTATCAAACGCATCATGCCACACACCAATTCCGTTCATTGTCATAATATTTCCATCGAAACGCAGACCATATTCAATATCGTCGCCATGAATAAAAATCGGAAGCGGAAAACCACGAAATTGTTCTGCTAACGGCACGCAGCAGTACCACCAGCCATTATAGTCCATCGGGAGATTATATTCATTGCGGACAACATCTGTCATTCTCCGTAAATCATAGCCACGCTTAGTAAAACCAATACGTCCCCCCTGCCAAAGTTCTCCATTCGCATGCTGAATGTAAGGGATATCAAGACGCAAAAGTCCTCCGCCGAGCATAGCCCCTTTCCTCTCTTCTTTTAAGAAGTTAAGAAGTGTATACGTTCTGAAAAGTGACTCCGGTTCCAGCACAATATCATCATCCATCAATAAAATATGTGTAAAGCCATACTTTTCCCTGTCCTCATATGCTTCTTTCATGCAGCGTCCAAAACCGCCGGAGCCGCCGGTGTTTCGATTTGGCATCACAAAAATTCTGTCGTTTGACAACTCTTCGCAAGGAAGCGTCTGTCCGTTATCCGACACATAAACATAAACATTCTGATAAAGCGGTGAATCCGGATTTTCCATCGTTTCACGCTTCAAAGTTTCCAGCGTTTTTTTCACAAATTCCTCGCGCCGGAAAGTACAAATTCCAATCGCTATTTTCGTTAACTGGATAGGTTCAAAAACTGTTTCAAAGCATCCACCGAGAATCTCCGTATCACTGTCTGCCCTAACCGTTGCGTAAACAATTCCCTTTACGTCTGCCAGAGAAAAGGAAAGAGAAACCTCATCCGGATCTGCCTGCCTATGTCTCTCACTGGTAAAATTTTCAGTCAATGCCATTGTTCCATCCGTAACTCCGGCATCCCACAGTCGAACCATGCAGCTTCCCTTACAGCGCAGGCGGAATCGAACCTCTTTTATTTTCGTATACATTTTCCATTTATAAGCCGAAAAACTATTAAAATAAGTAAATAAATCCGCTTCATTTCCAGCCGGTATTTTTCCGTCTGTCGTCCCATGGAAATAAAGCTCCGGCTCATTGCAAATATTTTCTTTTGGAAAAACTAAATTCTGTAATATCATTTTTATCCTCTATTTCTTCTGAGTTGCCATATAGGCATCACACACTTCGTTTACTTCGCCAATCTGCATAATCTGTCCCTTATTAATCCACACTGCATGGTCACAGAGTTTACGCACCTGGTCAATCGAATGTGATACAAACAAAAGCGTTGTTCCGCCGCCCATCATTTCATCCATTCGCTTCAAACACTTCTGCTGGAACGAATAGTCGCCAACCGCCAGAATCTCATCCACAATCAAAATATCCGGACGCACAATCGTAGCAATCGAGAAGCCAAGCCTTGCACGCATACCGGATGAAAAGTTTTTCACCGGCGAATCCAAAAACTTATGAAGTTCTGAAAACTCCACGATTTCGTCAAAATGCTCCTGCATATATTTCTTGGAATGTCCAAGCACTGTTCCATTCAAAAAAATATTTTCCCTTGCCGTCAGATTCATATCAAAACCGGCACCAAGCTCCAATAGTGGAGAAATCGTTCCATTTACAACAATCTCTCCTTTGTACGGTTTCAAAATTCCACTGATTGCCTTCAAAAGCGTCGACTTGCCGGAACCATTGCTTCCCACAAGTGCCCACGCCTCTCCTTTGCGGATTGTAAAAGAAGCATCCCGGACAGCAAGAAACTCCTGAAAGAGAAGTTCATGTTTGATTAATTTTACAAAATATTCTTTTAAATTATCGATTTTTTCCGATGCCAGATTAAACCGTATCGTCACATCTTTTACATCGATTGCAATATCATTCATGTCATTCTCCTCCTTAAATATACAAAATAAATTTGTCCTGCGTCTTTACAAATACCCACAGTCCGATGATGAGCATCAGAAATGCCGACACAATTCCAATTATAATAAGCCACATAATACTGATTCCCACCGGCACAAACCCCGGCAGTGTCAGCATACGAAACTGAGAAACATAGGAGTACATCGGATTCAGATGCGATACAATGTACTGAAGATTCTGTGGCAGCGCTTCAATTGGATAGAACATCGGCGTCAGATAAAGCCATGCCGTTGTAATCGCATTGTAAATATACTGGATATCTCGGAAAAATACATTGGTTGCCGCCAAGAAAAGTCCCAGCCCCATCGTAAATACAAAATTCTGTGCGAGCACAAGCGGGAACAGAAAAAGCCGCCACGTAAATTCTCCCCCGGTAAATAACATAACAATCAAAAGCGCTCCCATTGAAAATACACAGTCAATCAAACCACTGATAATTTTTGAAACGGTAAAAACGTATTTCGGTACATATGTTTTTTTGAGGAGCGATGCGCTTCCGTTAATCGACTGAATCGCCGATTTCGTGGACAGATTCATAAAGTTAAACATAACCTGGCCGCTCATCAAATATACCGGGAAGTTAGTAATACTGGCTCTCGTAAACATTTTAGAAAATACAATCGCCATGATAATCATAATAAACAGCGGGTTTAATACACTCCACAAATAGCCCAGCACACTGCGGCGGTATTTCAATTTCAAATCCCTGCTCACAAGCTGTCCCATCAAATCTTTGAATCGGACAAAGCCCTTTATTCTGGCAACAAATAATGACATACACTACCTCCATTCTCTAGTCGCATCCGTATGCCTTCCGGCATAAATACGACGCCAAACGATACAATCCATACCCACTATGCCGTAGCATTTTCACGGCACGGTTTGTCACACTGTGATAAATATCCGGAAATTCTTTTTTAATCCGTTTATCCCAAGCCACAATTTGATTTTTGTGAACCGCCTCTGCCGGATAACTCAAATAAATTTTATACTGGCTTGTCAATATTTTCGCTACGCCTTCCGCCACATATGCTTTTTTCTCCGGCGTCAGACGCTCTGCTTCTTCCTTATAAAATTCCAGCAAATGTGTCAGCACCATCTCATGGTGTGCGCAGTTTTTCTGCATATTTCGGATGTTCATACTCTGCGTCTCCATCCCAAGTCTGTAACAGTACACCTGCTTTTCCAAAAACGCAATTGTTTTCACAAACGGAATCGGATACAAATTATACTCGGCGTCCACATAAAAACAATGTTCATCCAGACGTCTTCCCATTTTTTTCAGCAATTCCGTGCGGTAAGTAGCAGCATGCATATTAATGTAAACTTTGCCGCAGACTTCCTCAAATGCATATATTTTCCGATACTCTTTTCCCGGAAATTCATGGTGCATCTCACTCACCATTTCACCGGAAGCATCGTTAAAACTGTGGTAGTCATTCACCACCAAATCAGCCTCTGCGGTCTGAAGATATGAAAGCAACTCTTTCAAGCCTTCTGCGGACACGTAATCGTCCCCGTCAACGGTCTTAAAATATTTACCCGCTGCCTCTTCGATTCCGCGGTTTACCGTCGAACCATGACCGCCATTTTCTTTATCAATCAAACGGAATACATCCGGATAATTAGCCTCATATTCACGGGCAATTTCATTGACCCCTTCACCGGAACCATCATTTACAATCAAAACTTCTAACTGGTCCGTTACTTCCGGAATCAAAAAACTATCCAATGTTTCACGAAGATAATCCTCCACATGATAGGCGGCTATGGACACCGTCAAAAGTTTCATTTCAATTCCCCGCTTTCTGCCTCTGCATAAATTCTCCGCATTTTTTCTTCCACTAAATCAATCGAAAAATCCTGCACTCTTTTTTTGTTCCATTCACCCATCCGCTTTGCCTCTTCCGGGTAATCTAAGAAAAAGGAAAGACCTTTTACATAATCGGATGCATTTCCCTCTTCAAATAAAAATCCGCCTTCTCCATCGGAAATCAAATCATGGTTTCCACGGATATCTAAGGCAAGCACCGGGAGTCCGGCACGCATTGCCTCCATCATCGCTACCGGAAGTCCTTCACGCTTCGATGGAAAGGCAAAGCAGTCTGCCTGCAAAAGAACATCCGGAATTTTCTCACAGTAACCGGCAAATACCACCTGTTCATCAAGATGCATCTCCCGCACCACGGTGCGCAGATGTTCTTCCATCGCACCAGTACCACAAATCAGATACGTCAGTTTTTTTCTGCGGAATCGATCCATCGCCCGGAGCATAACTTCATTATTTTTCCCTTCGGTCAACTCGCCAACACTCACAACTACTTTGTGGTCAGCTGGGATTCCGTATGCTTTCCGCATATCAAAATCAGGGTCTTTTTCAGGTGCAGGTTTCAAGCCAACTCCCTGCACATATTCCACATTTCCGCGAATCGGGAATTTTTTTGCCCTCGCATAATCTTCCTGATTAATCACCAAAAGTTTATCCGTATATCTCGCATAATGCTTTTCTGCCACATAATATTTCCAATTAGAAACCGGTGCGCCCTCATAAAAATGAAAGCCATGTGCGGTATAAATAACCGGAACTTTTCTTCCTGTCATTTTGTATACTTTCTCTGCCGCTTTGCGTGTGAGAACTCCTGTCATCGGCATATGGCAGTGAATCAAATCAAATTTTTCCTCAAGCATCAGTTTTTTCAACGCCAGATAGCACGTCCGCACATCCCTGGAAAATGGCGAGCGTCCAAACGGAATATGATGTCGGTGGATTCCCGTGCCCATCAGCCGGGAATTGTCTTTTCCATACACAACAACATCAAAGTTTGCCGCATAATGAATTTCATATCCCATTTCCTGTAATATTTTCACGTTGTTCATTTCAAACTGTGGTACAAAGCCGCTGACTCTTGTTACCAGTAATGCTTTTTTACTCATGATGCGATTCCTCCCTGGATGTATATTCCTGGATCTTGCGTTCGACCTCTTCGTTGCCCTCGGTGTGTTCTTTCAATCCCGTTGTCTGGTCGGTATCCACGCCCTCTGTCGAGTCCTTTTTCAAAACGGTTTTTACTGTCATAAGAATCAGTTTCAAGTCCATCCACAGAGAGTAATTTTCAATATAAAACAAATCCAGTTTCAGTTTGTCATAGGGAACGGTGTTGTATTTTCCGTAAATCTGTGCAAATCCGGTCACTCCGGCTTTTACACGGGTGCGGAAAACAAACTCCGGCATTTCTTTCTGGTATTCTGCAATAATTTCCGGCCGCTCCGGTCTCGGTCCGACAAGCGACATATCCCCGGAAAGCACGTTAAAAAGCTGTGGCAGTTCATCTAACCGGACAGCACGCAAAAAACGGCCCACCGGCGTAATCCGCTCATCATGCTCTTTGGCAAGAACGGCTTCTCCCGACTTTTCGGCATCCACAATCATGCTGCGGAATTTTAAAATAGAAAATTCCCGATTGTCTTTCGTGCACCGCACCTGCCTGTAAAAAACCGGACCTCCGTCGCAGCATTTTATCGCAAATGCCACCAAGAGCATAATCGGCGACAATAAAATCGTAAGCGGCACCGCAATGAGCAAATCTACCGTACGCTTCCAAAACCGCTGGTCGAAACTCAAAGAATATCCCTTAGACAGCAAAAATGGGGTGTCAAACACATGAATTTCGTCGCCACCCATCAAAATAATATCGGAAATCTTCGGCATTACATACGCCCGGATTCCATTTCCATAACAATATTTTAAAATTTCATTTCTTGTTTCCGCCGCAATATCTCCAATCAAAACCGCCTGATAATCTTTCACCGTCTCAGCAATGCGGTCGATTCCGGCATGGGCATCAATTGCCCCGTAAATCGCATACTTATCACGTCTTGTCTCCAATTTATCGACTAACTCCGACGCCGGTCTGTCACCATAAATCAGAAGAATTTTCCACGGCTGGAAAATACGGTTATACAATCGTCTTGTCACAACTGTCCAGACAACTGCAATCACGCAGTCAATTAACTGCATCAAAATCATGTATCCCGGATTCACAAGCCCAAATGCCAGCAGACAAATCACGAAATACATCACAATATTTGCTAAAAATGTAGCTAAAAACTGCGACAACACCACTTCCATCCGCCGCAGCTGTCCAATTCTGAGTGCCCCATACATCGTCGAAAAAAAGTACACTAAAATTGCGTAAAGCCCAATCAATGCCCAGTTACCTTTGCGGTAAAAATGGAAAAAGTACATCGTATCCCAGTACACAAGATACCAGAAATACGCAAATACTGTCGCCATCAATGCCACACTTATTAAGGAAAAGAAGAACAAAATCGTCTTCTTGTATGGGTCGTAATTTTTATTCATGACAACCATCCACCTCCCAAACTGTCTGTCATGCACAAGTATAGTAATTTTACCATAGATGGAAAGTTATTGTCAATGTAGGGGGGGCGAGGGGACTTTTTTTGTTTTCCGTAATTTAGCAAAAAAGCCTTACGGTTCATGGGCGTTCTCACTAATTGAGTGCGTAGCGGTATGGGCACTGAAACTACCAGTGCCGCATACCGACGCACTCAAACCCACGAACCGTAAAGCTTTTTTACCAAATTACTGGAATCCAAAGAAATCGGCAGCGACCCCCTGTCACAAACTAAGACCCGCAAGCTCCCTCAATCAGATAACATCTTTTGTGTTTTTCCACACATCATCAGCAAATTTTTCCAAATACTCATTCATATTTCTACCTTGAACCGATGGATGCCACATTCTAAGGATTGGAACTTTTCCTTTCTTTAGAGTTAATTTCTTTTCTTTCCAAACCTTCTCCTCAAAAATAGCTCCCATATACTTCTTTGGATCATATGTGTTACATGCACACCATACAATCACATCTGGAGCAATTAATTCTATTTCTTTTCGTATACACTCTTTATATTTTTTCAAATAATTCAAAAAAACATCTCGCTGAATACTTCCAAATCCACCACGCTTATTCAAATTCATAAAAGCAATCTTTTTAAGTGCCTCTTTATTCGCTTTTTCATCAATAGAATCTTTGGTTTTATAGTTCTCCTCTGTCATAATTCGATACATTTCACCAAACTTTATTCTCATTTTCCCACTCCAAGTTTCCTGTTCATCATCCGAAATATACCTATTAAAGCTACACACCGTATTGCCTTTATTGTTTCCAACCAAATGCCCACCTTTTCCATTCCCTTTTAATTCGGGATTTTTTTCGTCAACATCATTTTTGCAATCAATGCTTACTTCATTCGTAATAAACAAAACCTTCAGAGCACTATTTTGGTATTCTTCTGGATTTACAATACCATCTTTGTAAAAAGAATTCGTTGCAACCACATAACCATTTTCGCTATTGCATGTTTCTTTTCCACTGTCATTTGATTGTTTAGTCTTCCAATACTCAAATAATTTTTCCAATGTTTTAATGTTGCTTAATTCACTCATTCCAATCCTCTCCTTTTTCCAAAAATTTGTAATTATTATACATCATTTCCATGCAGATTTGTAGGCACTTTCTCCATATAAATCTATGTTTTTCTATTTCCTTGAATAATACTCTTTTCCAGTCTCCAAACATATTCCGGCGAGCCGCCCATTTTGTGAACAGGCACCGCAATCCAATGCGATATGATTATTCTTGCGATAAATATAACCCGGTCTATCATTTCCAGAAATTGTCTGCGTCGGTGTATGACCCGTGATCACTATTTTATTTTCGTAGTATGGCATCTGATAATTTGCACGCGTCCACAACAAATCATCAATAGCATATTCTTCAATTGGCTTTCTATAAGAAAAATTATTCAAACCGGCATGAACCAAAAGATATTTTCGTCCCTGAATTTCCAATTCCACATATGCTTCAAACTCACCAATAAAATCGAGCACTTCCTGCCGTTCTTCATTCGACAATTTACTAAATTGATCCATCGTCGTTTTTCCTCCATTATGAAACCAATCAAACATTATCATCACTTGATTTTTGCCAAGAGTTTGAATAAAATCTTCTGTTATTTCATTCATCATAAGTTTCAAACTCTCCAATGCCATCCATTCATGATTTCCTGCGATACATACACAATTTGGCAGCGTCATCAGATACTGCAATGCCTTAATGGGATCCGGTCCACGATCGACAACATCCCCCATTACATACAATTCGTCATTATCATTGAATTTCATTGTTTCAAGCAAAATCTTTAATTGTTCAAATTCCCCATGAATATCACCAATTACATACGTCGCCATTTTTGCCCCCTCTCTTTTCTCCAATGTCTACATAATAAAACGCCTATACTCACTTATTATACTCCTTCGTTATTCTATTGTCATTATCTATATTAGACTGTAATCCCAATTTACAGCCCTTCCAAAAAGTTAGCAACGCTTTTGTCTTTTCCGAGAAGAAAGGTTGCATATGAGGTCAAAGTTATTAGTTTGCATCAGGGGTTCGTTGGCAATCTTTTTGGATTCCCCGTAATTTATCAAGAAAAGATTTGGGGTGAGTGGGTACAAACACGTGGGTATGAGGCTTGCGTATTTTGCATGCCCATACCCTTACGCGTTTGTTAAGCGGGAGCACCCACGAAACACAAACTTTTCTTGATAAATTTCTGACAAACCAAAAAAACCAACAAACACTTGACACAAACCAAAAATCAGTTTCACTTGAAAGATATCCTTTTTTCGACTACAATAGGAATTACGATCGAAAAGCAAACGCGCACTTTTTGAGTTTTGCGCAGATTGAGAGGTTAGTATGGATAATCGAAATTTTACTCTGCTTACTGATTTTTACGAAATCACAATGATGCAGGGCTATTTTAAAAATCATGCATCAAATTGTGTTGTTTTTGATTTATTTTACCGTCAGAATCCGGATGATGGTGCGTATGCCGTATGTGCCGGACTGGCTCAGGTAATTGACTATGTCAAAAGCCTTCACTTTGATTATGAGGATATTGATTACTTACGCGGTCTTGGCGTGTTTGATGAAGACTTTTTGGATTATCTTGCAAGTTTTCATTTTACAGGGGATATTTATGCGATTCCGGAAGGTACCGTAGTCTTTCCGCGCGAGCCGCTTTTAAAAGTTGTCGCACCGATTTTAGAGGCGCAGTTAGTGGAAACAGCACTCTTAAATCTGATTAACCACCAAAGCCTGATTGCAACAAAAGCTTCCCGTGTCTGCTATGCAGCAAAGGGCGGTGGCGTTATGGAATTTGGTCTGCGGCGCGCACAGGGACCGGATGCCGGTACATTCGGGGCACGTGCGGCTGTCATTGGCGGATGTATTGGTACAAGCAACGTAATTTGCGCAAAAGAATATGATGTTCCCGCACTTGGCACGCACGCACACAGCTGGATTATGAGTTATGGGGATGAATTGACTGCATTCCGCAAATATGCCGAATTGTATCCAAATAACACGACACTTCTTGTTGACACCTATGACACCCTTCGTTCGGGCGTACCGAATGCCATCCGTGTATTTGAAGAATTGAGTGAGCAGAACCGCATGCCGAAAAAATATGGCATTCGTCTCGACAGCGGCGACCTTGCTTACCTTTCAAAAAAAGCAAGAAAAATGTTAGACGATGCGGGATTTCCGGACGCCGAAATCTGTGCTTCAAGTGATTTGGATGAATATCTGATTGACTCTCTGCTCTCACAGGGTGCCTGCATTGATTCCTGGGGCGTTGGCACAAACCTGATTACATCCAAAAACACACCTGCGTTTGGCGGTGTATACAAATTGGCTGCGGTAGAAATTGACGGAGAAATGATTCCAAAAATCAAATTATCTGAAAACCCGGCAAAAATCACAAATCCGGGCAATAAAACCGTTTACCGCATTTATGACAAAGAATCCGGAAAAATCCGTGCCGATTACATAACACTTGCGGACGAAACCTTTGACGAATCCGAAGATTTGCTTCTTTTTGACCCGAATGCTACTTGGAAAAAAACGCGTCTTGAAGGCGGCACCTACACGATGAAAGAAATTTTAGTTCCTATTTTCAAAAACGGACAGTGTGTTTACGACTCGCCATCCGTTATGGAAATTCAAAAACACTGCAAGGAGCAATTGGAAACGATGTGGGAAGAATCAAGACGTCTGGTTAATCCTCAGGAAGTATTTGTTGATTTGTCTGACAAGTTGTATGAAATGAAAAAAGAATTATTAAATGAAGTAGGACGCTGAGTAAGCGTCCTACAAATTGTTATTTTCGTATACAAAGATACAAAACATTTCCATCCTTCTAACTCATCAAATAATAGCCATAGAAGGGCATAATGTTTCTTCCTTTTCTTGTACTAATTATTCTTTGTTTTCTTAAAAATTGTCTGCAACCGCGGAATCCCAAAATAAGCCACACAAAAGCCAAAAATTCCCCCAATGGTATTTAACATTACATCATCAATATCAACACAACGGTAATTTACTTGTAACATAGCGTTAAATGCTCCCTGCCAAACTTCTACTAAAACTGTTACAAGAATAATGCAGCATAATACCTTGAAAAACTTTTTGCCTTCTTTAAAATAATAGCAAAGTGAAAAACCAAAAGGTATAAATAAAAGAATGTTTCCAAAAAATTGATAACACAAAGTGCCATATGTATGATATGTTATTGCTTCACCAAAAATAGATATTATTGTATGAAACGGAATAAAATTATTCCCCAGTCCTTCTCCATCCGTAATCATCGTCTGCAATAATTCATCTTGATACGGAAATGGAAAAAAGCATACACAAACAATCAACATAACAGACAAAAGACAACCCATTGTCGATAAATACCTTTTATCTCTCAAATCCCGGTTTAATGCTCCCATAACAAACATGCAAATTATAAGAAACGCAAAAAAGAATAAAATAAACTGTGCTGTAATCATATAAACTCCTTTCCCTCCAGCAATATTATCTCTTTTTCCATCAATTTCTAATTAAACCCATAAATCTTTTGCGACAAACTATAGCCCCACACGACAATCTTTCTGCCGGCTTTGCTGCGGAACTGCATCGGCTTACTCAGTGCCATTTTATTTATCATACGGTACATAATTTTATTTTTATTTTTCAGGTACTCCCATAATTCCTCGCGTTTCTGCAGGCTTTCTTCCGAGCCTTCTTTAATGAGAAAAACAGAACTAACCGTCATCATCATTGTCAAATATTTTACCATGTAATCGCGCAGTTTTTTGTTCTTGATTTTTGTCAAATCATACGCATCAATCATCAATTTGTTGACTTTAATCTGCTGGTCAATCCGCCCAATCATTACTTTTTCGTTTACCGACTGGTCATCTCTTCCGATAAAATAACGATACAAATCGGCATTCACGTAATACATTTTTTTCACAAACGGAAGCGGATTATAAACAAAAATGTTATCTACATAAAACGTATGTCTTGGCAGTTCAAGCTGGCAGTCGCGAAGCATTTTCGTCCGGTAAATAACCGAATGCATCAAAATGTTCTGACTAATCTTAAAGCGTTTTACATCATTCCACGTAAATACCTGATTTTCCGGAAAAACGCCATCGTAGCGAATCACTTTGTGTTTGTGAAGGCTTGGCTTTTCGTAAACATAATTAGCAAGCAGCATATCCACGCCGGAACCATCTTCCACAAAACTGCGAAGCACATCCAAAATCTTAAGGAATGCCCCTCTGTCAAACCAGTCATCACTGTCGAGCACCTTGTAATACAAACCACTTGCATTGGCAAGACCGGTATTTACTGCTGCCCCGTGGCCCCCGTTTTCCTGGTGAATCGCCCGTACAATCGTCGGATGTTCTTTTTGCAGACGGTCGGCAATTTCAGCCGTTTTATCTGAAGAACCATCATTTACCAGAATAATTTCAACATCTTCGCCACCTACTAACGCGGTTTCTACTGCATGCTCCATGTAATCCTGCGAATTATAGCAAGGTATCGCAACCGTCAATAGTTTCATTCTCAAAACCCTTCTTTCTTAAATTTCCTCTGCCACCGTCAGTGCACGGTCCACAATCGCATCAATATTATAATACTTGTATTCAGCCAAACGTCCCAACAGATAGAAGTTTGGAATCTTATTAACAAGTTCTTTGTACTTCAAAAACAGAGCATCATTTTCAGCGTTATTAATTGCATAATAAGGAATTTCCCCGTCTTTTCCCTGATAAGGCATCGGGTATTCTTTCACAATTGTCGTATCCTTTGCATCCAACTGGCCGGACAAATACTTAAACTCTGTTATACGGGTAAAATCTTCCGACACCGTGTAGTTTACTACACCGTGGCTCTGATAAAATTTCTTGTCATAGTGCTCAAAATCAAACCGCAGCGAACGATATGGAAGTCTGCCAAAGCGGCATCCAAACAGCTCATCCAAAGCTCCGGTAAAAATCACATTACCGGTAAATGGCTGCCCCTCAAAAAGAACCTTATTTTCTGCCTCCGGGTCAATGGTAAGAACCGATGCAGCCTCGCAATTTAAGCGCACTTCAATGCCCGGATAATCGAGCATTTTTTCAAAAATCGGCGTAAATCCTTCCTTCGGAAGTCCCTGATATTTATCCTGAAAATAACGGTTATCTCTGGATAAAAGAACCGGAACTCGGCCAGACACAGCCGGATCGATTTCCTTCGGCGATTTGCCCCACTGCTTCATCGTATATTTCAAGAAAACATTTTCATATACATACTGAGCAATCTCCTGTAACTCTTCATTTTCATGATTCATAAGTTCCAGAATCGGAACTCTGGCACCTTCGCCAAAATTATCAATTAAAAGCTTTTCCAAATGCGGCGCGCGCTCGCCGTACACAAGCTCCAGCGTATTTAAGTTAAACGGAATTGGCAATTCTCTGCCGTATACATTTCCAACAACTTCATGGCGGTACTCATACCAGTCGGTAAAACGTGACAAATACTCATACACTCTATCAATATTGGTATGGAAAATATGCGGTCCATACTGATGAATCAAAATGCCATAGTCGTCTTTTTTGTCATAGCAGTTGCCGCCGACATGGTCTCTGGCGTCAATTACTAACACCTGCTGTCCTTTTTTCTCAGCCAGCTCTCTGGCTACCACAGCACCGGCGAAGCCGCTGCCAATCACAATACTATCGAACATATCTGTCCTCCCTCATTTATTCCTTATTATTCCTATTTTACCAAACCTAGCGAATAATATCCACTATTAATTTCGGAATCCTTGGAGCTTCTTTCGAATACCGGATACTGCTCTCAAACATTGCCATTCCACGGTTCAATTTTTCTTTTGTTCCTGCATAGCAGATGGCAATCGGTTCGCCTTTTTTCACGGTATCTCCAATTTTCTTTTTCAAGTAAATACCTGCGCTCATATCAATGACGCTGTCTTTGGTCTCCCTGCCGGCACCCAAAAGTCCTGCTGCCACACCAATCTTCTCGGTATCCATCCCGGATAAAAATCCATCTTCTGCAGCAAGCACTTCTCCCTCAAATGCGTCTCTCTCAAAAAATTCCGGATGCTCTACATAACGGATATCGCCGCCCTGCGCCTGTACCATTTCTTTGAATTTTTCAAATGCCTGTCCGGACGAAAGAGCTTTTTTCGCCATCCTTTTTCCCTGACTGTGGCTTACATTTTCCAGCCCAAGTGACAGCATCATACCGGCTATCGCCACACTGACTTCTTTGACATCTTCCGGGCCTCCTCCTTTTAACACCTCAATCGCTTCTTTTACTTCCATGTTATTGCCGATTGCAAATCCGAGCGGTTCCTCCATGCCGGTTAAAATTGCCACGGTCTCTTTTCCCGCATGATTTCCAATTGCCACCATATGTTTCGCAAGTTTTTTCGCATCTCTTGTATTTTTCATAAATGCTCCGCTGCCCGTCGTGACATCCAAAACAATTTTGTCACTTCCTGCCGCCAGCTTCTTGCTCATAACCGACGCTGCAATCAACGGAATACTGTCCACTGTAGCTGTTACATCGCGGAGTGCATACAAAAGTTTGTCCGCCGGTGCCAGATTTCCGGTCTGTCCAATCACGCTGATTCCCGTTTTTTTCACCGTTTCAAAAAACTCCTCTGCCGAAAGGTCAATGCGAAAACCGGATATCGACTCCAGTTTATCTAGCGTTCCCCCGGTAAATCCAAGTCCGCGTCCACTCATTTTTGCCACCGGCACGCCACAAGCCGCCACAATCGGTCCAACAATCAGTGTTGTCTTGTCGCCAACACCGCCCGTCGAATGTTTGTCCACTTTAATTCCTTCAATCGGTGACAAATCGACCAAATCTCCGGAATCCCGCATTGCCAGAGTAAACGCCGCCAGTTCCTCATTTTCCATGCCATTAAAGTAAATTGCCATCAGCATGGCAGACATCTGATAATCCGGAATTTTCCCTGCCACATAATCCGTTATCATAAAATCAATTTCTTCTTTTGTCAGTGTCTCTCCATTCTTTTTTTTCTGGATTAAATCAACAAATCTCTCTTTTCCCATGTGAAATACCTCCTATATAATACGACCGTTCCCATAAACCCAATCGAAACGATTTCCGTTAGTTATAATGTAACATATTCTAGCCATTCCTGCCAGTAATTTACGGTTTTTTGCCCGCAAAATAATGAACCCATTCAAAATCCGAACACTCCGCATTTTTCCATGTCATCAAATAAAATTCTAAATCCCTGCCAGGCACCTTTACCATGTTGGCAATCCCAAGAACCGGCGACGGAAAGTCCTTGCAGTAATAGAGTTCTTTCCCATCAATCTTCTTCTCCCATTCATTGGCATCCAATTTCCCACCATAGATGCCATTCCCCGTCAACAGATATCCGAAATCGTCATCAATCACAAGACCGGAAGTGCTGCTTTCCGATGTCATTCCCTCACATTTTATAACCTTTTTCGGCACGCTCTCATAAAGTGACTTTTTCAAAATCAATTGTTGTCTCGGTGCCACCACATAATAGTTTCCTTCCGTATCAAACCCTGCTGATATATCATCAATTTTTCCATCTTTGGCAAGAAATTTTTCTTCTACACTGTCGTACTCAATTGCCTGTCCGTCCGTGGCATCTTCCTCCATGGAAAAGAAAAACACAAGACGTGATTCGTTAATCACACTAAACGATACAATCTTTTGCCCTTTTACACGTGACGTAATATCAGGGATATGAAGTTCCCGGATTTCCCTATTTTTCTTGATTTTATACAGCTGGCATTTTGTTTTACTATTATCACTATACATCACGTACAAATTCTGCTTTGTATCGGCTGCAATCTGAATTTCACCATTGCCGCAGTTTTTTGCAATAAAATCACTCCATGCCGTTTTTTTCGTCACCCATTTCTTATCTCCCTCCCACCGGCACTCTATATAAGAATCTTTTCCGGAAGTCCGCATGCGAAAAATATAATACGGCACCTCTTCATTTACAATAAGGTACATTTGTTTCATATCTTTTGAAAATGCAGGATCCGGCTTTTGTATTTTTTCATATTCGTATGACTTATCTCGTTTTAGAGAAACTTCCTCTCTCGGCTGCACCGCAGTTTCTTTATCACAGGAAATAACAAATAAACTCAAACAACAAATTAGAAAATATCGAACCCACTTCATAGTAACGCACTCCCTTTCAAAAACTATCAACACAAAACTATTACTTCGTATTTTACTACAACTGAGATATGATGTCCATCATACTTTCAGCCAAGTTTTTAGAAGAAAAGAACCACATGCAACCTTATCCTTCATATATACCAAAAATAGTTGCATAGATTTTGAGAAAATTCAGCCGAAAGCAACCAAAAGACAAGAAATTAATACAAAGAGTTGCATGTGTCGTACAATTTTCCCGAATAAAACCGAATAATGAGGTGAAAATGCAACCCTCTAAGCAAAAATCAAGCAAAAGAGTTGTTCCGGAAGTGTTAACCTCAAATTTTAGTCACGAATTAACCTCAAATTTCAGCCACAAAAGATGTAGCAAATATTCGTTATAAGTTTATTTAGATTTCGGCAGCTCAGAAGAAAAATTTTTCTTCTGAGCTGCCGAAATCTAAAAACAAGTCCTAACCATTACTTGCCTACACCCCCTCAAATATGTTATACTTTTGACGATTATTACACTTTATGAAAGGGGATTTTTTATGTCCACAACTACCATTGCGGTGTTAATTGCCTTCGTGTGTTATTTAGCGATGATGATTGGCATCGGCATCTTTTCGATGAAAAAAACAAACAGTACCGAAGATTATTTTCTTGGCGGAAGAGGCTTAAACAGCTGGGTTGCCGCTCTTTCCGCACAGGCTTCCGATATGAGCGGATGGCTCTTGATGGGACTGCCGGGTTCGATTTACCTTGCCGGAACCGGAAAAGCCTGGATTGCCATCGGATTGTTTATCGGAACGGCGCTTAACTGGATTTGCATTTCCAAACGTCTGCGCCGTTACACAATTGTAGCAAACAACTCTTTAACACTCCCGGAATTTTTCCAGAACCGTTTTCGCGATAAGAAAAAGATTCTTCTTGGAATTTCTTCCGTTGTAATCGTTATTTTCTTCTTAGTGTATACCGCATCGGCACTGGCATCCGGTGGAAAACTCTTCCAGACCGTATTTGGTCTTGATTACCACTACGCACTTTTAATTGGTGCAGCCGTTATTCTGGCATACACGTTTATGGGAGGATTCCTCGCCGTATGTACCACCGATTTTGTGCAGGGAACCATGATGCTTATCGCTCTCTTAACGGTGCCAATTATTGCTTATGCCGCTATCAGCGGCGACTTCACCGGCGCATTAACCGCTCACGGTGTAGCAGAAAATTCAGACTTCTTAAGTTTGTTCTATATGGACGGAAAACCATATCCGCTGATTTCCATCGTTTCTGACTTAGCCTGGGGACTTGGTTACTGCGGTATGCCACATATCTTAGTCCGTTTTATGGCTGTTAAGAGCGAAAAAGAATTGAAAAAATCCAGTGTAATCGCAATCGTATGGGTTGCCATTTCGCTGATTGCCGCATGCTTTATCGGAATCTTAGGACGCGGATTCTTAAATGAAACACTCGTAGAAACCGGTTCCGAAAATGTATTTATCAAAATGATTCAGCAGATTTTCGATGGCAACATCGTTTTAATCTTTATTGGCGGTTTGTTCCTTTGCGGAATCCTTGCTGCCATTATGTCAACAGCAGATTCCCAGCTTCTTGTCTGCGCCTCCTCCGCATCTAAAGATATTTTCAAAAATATTCTGAAACCGGAAGCAGAAGACAAAAAAGTATTAAATGTAAGCCGTATTACGGTTCTTGTAATTGCTGTCGTTGCCTGCATTATCGCATGGAACCCGGACAGCAGTATCATGGGACTTGTTTCTGACGCATGGGCCGGTCTTGGTTCCGCCTTTGGTCCACTCGTTGTGTGCTCCCTGTTCTGGAAACGTACCAACAAATGGGGCGCACTTGCCGGTATGGTCTGCGGGGGTTCCATGGTATTTATCTGGAAATACCTGATCCGCCCGCTCGGTGGTATCTGGAACATCTATGAACTGCTTCCTGCATTCCTGATTGCCTGCGCTGCGATCGTAATCGTCAGTCTGCTGACACCAAAACCTTCCAAAGAAATCGAAGAGGAATTTGACCGGGTCGCACAGATGAAATAAATCTTTTAACTTTGTATACCAAAAATGTCGGTAGATATCTGACAGATATCTACCGACATTTTTAATTCTTATTTTCAATTATGCTTTGATCCTAGCGGCGGATCTTTACAGACTTCACACTGCTGTATGGACTGTAATACTTTGTTCCATCTACAGTAACATAACTGCGGATCTTGTAATAATACGTTCCTTTGGTGAGTTTTGCCCTTGTATAAGACTGCATCTCACCATCTTTTGTAGCCGCAATCTTCTTGTATCCATAATCATATGCTCCCTTGGAGCGGTAGATTTCATAGCCGGTAACGGAAGTACCTGGCAGCCATGTGATACGGACTTTTGATCCGTGTGCACGCAATCTTGTGATAACCGGCTTCTCCGGCTTAATAATAAAGCTTGTCTTTGCAGATCCCGTATAATTACCGGTTCCCACTACCATAACAGCAGCTTTTCCCGGTGCACCATTGTCACTATAATTCAGATAGTAATCCGAACCTTCTTTTAAAACAATGTTATTTAATGTAACGGTAACTTCCGGTTTTACGGAAGATCCCGTATATCTTTGTGCTGCAATCTTACTGATCACCGCATTTGCAAGGTTATTGGATGAAACCGTTGTATTTCCGTTCCCATGATTTACGATACGGAAATAAACTGTTCTGCTTCCATAATAATTTCCGATTCCGTTAATTGTTACGGATGCAGTACCGATATTGCGGTTGTTGCTGTAAGTAAGTGTATAATCTCTTCCCTCGTACAGATAGCCGCCATTCAGCCATACCGATACAGACGGACGAATATCATATCCGGTGTATGTCTGATCAACGATTGTACCTACCGAAGCATTTGGAATATAGTACGAATAGGTATTATTGCTGTTATTGGTTCCTGTTACCTGAACCGGAATCTGCAGAGGAATTCTTCCATCCGGACGATTCAGTGTAAGTGTTGTGGAACCTGCAGTATTTGCGATCAGTTTTGTTCCGCTGATATAGGCAACCGCAGTATTGGATACATACATATTCAGTCCCTGTACAATCGGACAGTTTGCATTGCTTGGCCAGTGATTAGATACTTTAATGTTTTCATAGCATCCAGATAAATCAATGGTCTGACCCGCAGACATCTGAATGTAATTTCCAATGGATGACGGAACAACAATCTGATATGAGGGAATATTGCTTTCCGCAGTCTGGATATTGTTTACCGTTGTCGTCTGGTTGTTTGGTGCCGTATAGGCAGTTCTGGTTACCGTGTTGGCAAATTCCTCTACCCAGTAATGGTAGCCATTGTAATATACATGTCCGATTCCGACAGCTGTAAACTGGCTGTTTAACATATTTCTACGCTGTTCCTGTCCGGAATAATTTGCATTGTCTTCCCGCATTGCGTTGTGAAGTGCAGATGCGGAAGAATAATTCACACCGATATTCTCTGCATACACTCCCGCATAGACACCGTTTTCACTGTAAGCAGTATAATAATTTGTGCCATTTGGTCTGGTGTGTGAATACGAAAGTGCAATCTCTGCTGCACGTTTCATGGCTACCTGCTCCAGTGCATAGTCGTAAGTAAGCGGCTGCAGATTATTACAATATGTCTTCGTGTAATTGTTTGCATCCCAGTACCATGCATCGGATGAATTTCTGCGCATACTGTTGATCATGCCATAGACATTTCTGGCATCCGTCTGTCCGTATGTAACCTGAATACTTACGTTCCGTGTACCGGTTGTTGCAGCCATCACATTGCCCGCATACCCCAGTGGAAGCAGTGAAACAATCAGGACAAACGCAAGCAGACGCCTGAGTACATTGTGCGTTTTGGTTTTTCTCATAATCTTGATCCCTTCCTTTATTTTAAAATTTTGTTATCCCTATTGTACGCTTTTTAGCGGCTTCCCGCAATGATAATTTCATAAAGTTTGCTTGACAAGCATAACAGAAAAGCTATACTCTAATTAGCAAACAGGTGGGTGCGCAACTCGTTTCTGCGGGCTGTCGTTTTGTCGGGGACACCGTCTGAGCGATT
>OGHH01000271.1_pt1 | contig 59319 bp, 60 predicted proteins | sample 1571471 | NCBI WGS metagenome assembly OGHH01 (sample SAMEA2581936, study PRJEB24529) | metagenome | biome: Human gut stool | place: China | collected 2011
AACTGATAGTGTTGGGATAAGAACATTCGCCCTTGGTGTATTTATAGTCGTTGTCGCAGCAACGTTGATAATAGTCATTGTTATAGGGGCAGGCCCTGACTTTATACTGATCAGGAGGACAGGAGCGAATATTAAATCCGATAGATTTACAGTGATAGACTGTATTCCAAAAACGCATAGGATGTTCGTTATCTTCAAAACCAATTTTATCATTGAGATCGACAACTGAAGTCACTCTGGCATATTTAGGCAAAGATGAGGATAAAGGTAATCGTTCAATAAATAAATCGACCTGAAGCTTTGGTCTAAAGGCTGGGTTTTGATTCAAATCTGTGAGGCTGGCATATAAAGAAAGGTTTTCGGCGGCAAAAGCTTGCGCGGAAACAAGGCATAAGACAATGCCGACAGGAAGTACTTTCATAATACACCTCATACATATAACTAGACCAAAGCTTGATTCTTACTTTATCAGATCCGGCAAGAAATGTCAATACAATATGAGTAATGTAGTTTATTGAGGCTAAAGAAGCTAAATATTTGGATATAAAAAAAGCTGATGCCGGAACATCAGCCTTCTTTTCTGTATCATCCACCCGGCTTGCTCAAGGCTGTGCGGATTTTCTTTCTTCACTTTGGGAAAGCAGCCTTCCGTCGTCATAAAAGATTTCTTCGGCATGATCGGAAAACATTCCCATGAACTTCATTATACCGCGCCAGAACCAATAGGTCAGGACAGTAATTACGGCAATGATAAAAAATGCTTTCATAAAATTTCAAGTTTTGTTTTGGAAAAAGACATAAAACAACTCAAAATTCCGGAGAGAAGCATAAAGCCGAAACCGATAAAAAACGGTGCGGCACAAACCCATAAAAATACTTCTTTCATATTTTTCAATTTTAAAGATTAATAAATAATTTCGCTATGTTTATAAACTATCACCCTGTCAGATAACAGTCAATGAGAGAATTGGCAGAATATGTTTTTTTAATATTCCGCTTCCGTTTGATTTTGTTCGCGCAGATTTTGTTCAATCTCGTTATACAGATATAAACCGCCGCTCAAAACATAAATATTGTCAAAACCGCGGTTATTGAGAAGAGCTGCCGCAACATAGGCGCGAATGCTGCGGTTGCAGTAAAGAACAACCGGCTTGTCCTGCGGAATGGATGACAGATTGTTTCTGATTGCGGTTTGAGGAATGTTGATGGCATGGGGAAGGTGCCCTTTTTCAAACATTTCCGGCGGACGGACGTCAATAATCATTGCTTCCGCAGCCATCTGCTCCCATTCGCCGCTGAAAGGTGAGACAAACTTAACCCGGCCGTTTAAAACATTTTCTGCCATTGTACCCAGTGTGTTGACGGCATCGCTGGCGTTTCCGTAAGGCGGCGCATAACAGAGGGCCAGATCTTCCAGTTCGTTGGCCGGGACACCGGTCATGATTGCGGTTGCCGTGACGTCGGTTTTGCGGACGGCTTCTCGGTTGCCCAGGGCCTGAATCCCAAGCAGGCGGCCTTTCCGGTCAAACAGGAGTTTGTAAAGATTTAATCGGTTGTCCGGCAGATAACCGGCATGCGAATAAGCATAAAGATGAATTTTTTCATATTCTGTACCGGCAGCTTTCAGCTTGGTTTCAGTGGCGCCGGAAGCCGCTGCGGTCAGTCCGAAAATTTGAGCTGCCGACGTATTCAGAGCGTATTTGAATTTGTGTGAAATCCCTGCCAGATGTTCGGCAATGACGCGGGCTTCTTTAACCGCCAGTCCGGCTTGAGACAGCCGCACCGGCTTTCGGGTAATCATGTGGAGTACTTCGACATCATCTCCGGCAGCGTAAATGTCCTTGTCTGACGTTTGCATGTATTCGTTGACAACCAGTCCGCCGGTTTCGCCGACCTCCAGATCCGAGAGAATGGAGAGTTTTAAGTCCGGCTTCACTCCGGTTGCAATAATAGCCATGTCATAATCAAGTTTTTGTCCGTTGCTGAGAGAGACGCTTTTGTCGCCGAAAGCCTCAACTTTGGTGTTAAGATAAATTTTAATGCCTTTTCCCCGCAGCAAATTTTGAATTCCTGCCGCTATGTCATTGTCAAAGTCGCCGGATAAAATATGATCTGCCGCTTCAACAATGGCGGTGTCTATTTTCAGCTTGTGCAAAACCTCGGCGGTTTCAACGCCGATATAGCCGCCGCCGACAATAATGGCCCGCGCCGGTTCAAAATCTTTAATATAGTTTTTTATTCGCTCGATTGAGGCTAAATCGCGAATGGTAAAAACCTGTTCGGCCAAAACACCGTCGATGTCCGGCCGCAGCTGGTAGGCGCCGATGGTGAAGACCAGTTTGTCATAATATTCTTTGCCTTTGTCTTTGATGGTAACGGTTTTTTCTTGGCGGTTGATAAATTCAACCTCTGCATTCAGGCGGGCGTCAATATTATATTGGCGTTTTAATTTTTCCGGCGTTGTATTAATCAGCTCATCCCGCTCTCTGACTTCGCCGCCGAGATAGTAAAGCAGCCCGCAGTTGGAAACCGACAAAGCGTCGCCTTGTTCCAAAATGATGATTTCCGCATTCTCGTCCAAACGCCGTAAACGTGTCGCCGCCGTAACACCGGCCGCTCCGCCGCCGATAATCAATACTCTCATAATGCTCTCCTCGGGTTATATCCCGAACAAATATTCATTGCCGGAAGTATATCAAGCCGGAAAATGATGTTTTTTGTATTAATTAGCCTTGACTCGTTGTGAAAAGTTGTATATAAACCACCTAAATCTATATGATTTTTTCATATTGAGACGAGTTTAATTAATAACACGCCAAGGCGTGCCGCCAGTCAGCGAGGGTTCGCACACTGGCGTGCAATAGTATGTAGGTACTGCGCCGGAGCAATGTTTGCAGGCAGCAACGCGGTTTCGGAGCAGATGGCCGATACGGCGGAAAACCGCTCAGGCCGCGCCTGCGTGCAATAGTATGTAGGCACTGATTTAGGTAAGGATTAAAGCCATTTTTGATGCGCTGAGTGAAAAATTAAGTTCCGCTTTTTCAAAAATCACCTCCCGCGGGGTGTTAAATGAAAAAGACATTGACGAAGCTATGCGGGAGATTCGCGTCGCTTTGTTGGAAGCTGACGTTTCTTTGCCGGTGGTTAAGTCTTTTATTGCTCAGGTCAAAGAGCAGGCCTTGGGCGAAAAGGTCGTTAAATCGGTTCAGCCCGGACAAATGGTTGTTAAAATTGTCCATGATGAATTGGTTAAGCTTCTGGGGGCGGAAAATGCCGAACTTAATCTGAATGCTGTGCCGCCGGTTTGCATTTTAATGGTCGGCTTGCAGGGGTCGGGTAAAACGACCACCTCAGCCAAAGTTGCCAATAAGCTTAAAGCGCGCAAGAAAGTAATGTTGGCGTCGTTGGACATTTATCGTCCGGCTGCACAGGAGCAGTTGGCTCAATTGGCCGGGCAGATAGGGGTTTATGCCTTGCCGGTAATTAAGGGCGAAAAACCGGCGGAAACGACTAAACGCGCCGTCAGTGAAGCCAAAAAAGGCGGTTATGATGTCATTATTCTGGACTCTGCCGGTCGGCTGCATATTGACGAAGACCTGATGAATGAAGTCATCGAGGTTAAGAAAATTGCCAATCCGTCTGAGACTTTGCTGGTGGCAGACGCAATGATCGGGCAGGATTCCTGTACCGTAGCCAAAGAATTTAATGAAAAAGTCGGCATAACCGGGATTGTTTTGACCCGTATTGACGGCTCGGCCCGTGCCGGTGCAGCACTTTCCATGAAAATGGTTGCCGGCGTGCCGATTAAGTTTCTGGGAACCGGTGAAAAAATCGCCGAGTTCGAAGAGTTTCACCCGGACAGACTGGCCGGCCGTATTTTAGGGCAGGGCGATGTTGTTTCTCTGGTGGAAAAGGCCATTGAAAACGTCGATAAGGACGAAGCCGAAAAAATGGCCAAAAAAATGATGAAGGGTAAATTCGATTTGGAGGATATGCTCTCACAGTTAAGACAAGTTCAAAAACTGGGAAGCATGGGGTCTCTGATCGGGATGATACCGGGGCTTTCCAAGTTTAAGGCTCAGATTGAACAGGCCAATATCGGCGACAGTCTGGTCAAAAAACAGGAGGCGATTATTCTTTCGATGACCAAATCCGAGAGAAGAAATCCCGACATCATCAAGGCATCGCGCAAAAAGAGAATTGCAGCCGGTGCCGGGGTGGAAGTTCATGAAGTCAACAAGCTGCTCAAATCATACGAGCAGATGTCGACGATGATGAAAAGAATGGGCAAAATGGGCGGTCTGTCGGCAATGATGGGCGGCGCAATGCCTAAAATGCAAGGTAATCCGCTGAGCAAAATGCTGGGCGGCATGGGTAACAGATTTCCGTTTTAGCCATAAGGCGGAAGTTTTAATTTCTAACTTTTAAGGAGAATATAAATGGCAGTACGTATCAGACTATCCCGCGGTGGTTCTAAAAAGCGTCCGTTTTACAAAATCGTTGTCGCTGACCAGAGAGCTCCCCGTGACGGTCGTTTCATTGAAAGACTGGGTTCTTACAATCCCTTGTTGCCGAAAGACCACGCTGACCGTCTGGTCTTGAATCAGGACAAAGTTAAAGAATGGCTGGGCAAAGGCGCACAGCCGACCGAAAGACTGCAGAAACTGTTTGCCAATCTCGGTCTCTGCGCTGCTCCGGTAATTCGCGAACAGCCGAAAAAATCTGCTCCGAAAGCCAAGGCTCAGGAACGTATGAAAGAGAAAGAAGAAAAAGCCAAAGCCGCTGCCGAAGCTGCCGCTGCTGAGTCTTCTGCTGAATAATTCAGTGTTTTTATAAGTGCTGTTAATATAATTATGAGGACGCTTTAAGCATGACGAAGAAAAACCGCATTTGTCTGGGCGCCGTTGCCGGTGTTCACGGAATTAAAGGCGAGGTAAAGGTTAAGAGCTTTACCGAGGTCGATTCTGATTTGGATAAATACGGTTTGGTCGAAAACGAAGCGGGTGACCGCCGGTTTGAGCTTAAAGTCGTCGGACATTCCAAGGAATTGCTGCGGGTCAAAATCAAGGGGGTTGACGACCGAAACGAAGCCGAAAAACTTATCGGCACCGCTTTTTTCGTTGACCGCTCGGTTCTGCCGGAACTTTCGGAAGAGGACGAATATTACGAGGCCGATTTAATCGGTCTGGACGTTAAAACGCCTCAAAACTCCGAAACGGCGGGAACGGTTGCCGGACTTTATAATTTCGGTGCGGGAGAAATCCTCGAAATCAAGGTTAAAGCAACCGGAAAACTGGAAATGATACCGTTTAACCGGCAGTATGTTCCCGAAGTGAATGTCAAAGACGGTTATATTATTGTTGAATCTGTTCTGCTCAACTTCATGGAAGACGAGGAAGACGGAGAAGGTGATGAAGGTTAAGGTTTTTACCATATTTCCCGAAATATTTCCGGGATTTCTGGGATATTCCCTGACCGGAAAAGCCCTGGATGAGGGAAAATGGTCGCTCGAAACGGTCAATATTCGGGATTATGCCACCGACAAGCATGGCTCGGTTGATGACACGCCCTGCGGCGGCGGAGCCGGTATGGTCATGCGGCCTGATATTCTTGGCAGCGCTCTGCGTGCCAATTATCAGGGCGGACGGCTGATCTATATGAGTCCCCGCGGCAAGCCTCTCACGCAGTCTTTGGTTCATGAACTGGCGGCGGAAGATAATCTGTCGGTGATTTGCGGACGTTTTGAGGGTATTGACCAGCGCGTGCTGGATGCCTATAACGTTGAGGAAATCAGTATCGGCGATTACGTGCTGACCGGCGGCGAACAGGCCGCGCAGATTATGTTGGACGCGGTTGTCCGTCTTTTGCCCGGCGTTTTGGGCAATGCGGATTCCACGGTAGATGAAAGCTTTGAAAACGGTTTGCTGGAACATCCCCAATATACCAGACCCATTGAGTGGGAGGGCCGATCTGTTCCTGACATTCTTCTCAGCGGTCATCATCAAAACATCGCCAAATGGCGCAAACAACAGGCACTTGAAGTCACGAAACAAAAACGGCCGGACCTCTTGCAGAAATATCTTGATTCTCAAAAGGTTTAGGTATATAAACTAAAAAAAATCTATAAAGGGTAAAACTGATGAACATTATTGAAAATATTGAAAAAGAGCAGATGGAAAAGCTCACCGCCGGCAAAAACCTGCCGAACTTTAAACCGGGTGACACTTTGAAAGTTCATACCAAAGTTAAAGAAGGCGACCGTGAACGTATCCAGATTTATGAAGGCGTTTGCATTGCCCGCAAGAACGACGGTTTGAATTCTTCTTTCACCGTTCGCAAAATTTCTTTCGGTGAAGGCGTTGAACGTGTATTCCCGCTGTATTCTCCGAATGTTGCCAAAATCGAAGTAGCCCGTATCGGTAAAGTTCGCCGTGCGAAAATGTACTTCCTGCGTGCTCTGCGCGGCCGTTCGGCTCGTATTGCCGACGATTTGGCTGCTGCAGCCAAGGCTCGTGAAGAAGCTGCTTCCAAATAGGAACAGTTTTGTCAAAGCATGGCTTTGATGCCTGAATGTTATCCTCGGAAAGATAAGCGAATGTGAGCCGGGGATGCTGAAGGAACAAACTGATAACAGGAACCGCCTCGCCAGGGGCGGTTTTTTGTTGTGTTGCGGAAAATGTAAATTTATTGGAAAAATTATTATATTATAAAGAATTTTTGATGTAATATAGGCCTAAATTTAAGAATAAGCAAAGGATAAAAAAATGAGTAAAATTGCGGTTGTAGGCGTTCAGGAAAATGTCGGACGTGAGATTTTAAGCTTTTTGGAGGAAAACGGTTACAAAGCGGCAGACGTGGTGGCCCTTGAACCGGGCTCGCCTTTGGGCAATATGGTTTCTTACGGCGAAGAAGAGGATCTGGACGTATTGAATCTTAACGATTTTGATTTTTCCAAGGTTGAGATTGCTCTGTTTGCCGTTACTGAAGCCGTAGCCAAACAATATATTCCCAAAGCTCTGTCCAAGGGCTGCAAGGTCATTGACTGCTCTTCGGCCTATGTCAGCGATGAAGATGTTCCGTTGGTGATTGCCGGCTATAATGACCATAAGCTGGCTCAAGCCAAACGCGGTCTGGTCGCCGTACCGTCTGCCGCCGTTATCCAGATGCTGGTTCCGCTGCAGAAAGTGCATGAAGAATATGCCGTCAGCCGTATTGTCGTTTCCACTTATATTTCAACTTCCATTTACGGCAAGGAAGCCATGGACGAACTGTTTTCTCAGATTCGTAAAATCTATATGAACGATTCGCTGGTTGATGATCAAAAAGTTTTCAATAAACAGATTGCCTTTAACGTCATTCCTCAGGCCGGAGAATTTATCGGCGAAGAAACGCACTGTGAATGGGCGATGAATGCCGAAACCAAAAAGGTTTTCGGCGGCGGTATTAAAGTTCACGCCAATTGCGCCGTCATTCCGGCGTTTATCGGCTGCGGTCAGTTTATCAACGTTGAATGCGAACATGAAGTTGACGTTGATGAGGTTCGTAAGCTGATGAAAAAAACACCGGGCGTTATCCTGTTTGATAAGAACGTGGACGGGGGATACGTAACCCTTACAGACATTCAGGGCGAAAATGACATCTATGTCAGCCGTTTGCGGCAGGATGCTTCTGTAGAAAACGGTTTCAGCTTCTGGTGTGTTGCCGATAACCTGCGTGCGGGTGTGGCCAAAAACGCTTTTGAAATCATGAAAAAGATGCTTAATCCCGAGTTTCAGCACTAGGAGCGGACAATGAACAAAATCATACGGGTTTTAACTTTTGCACTGTTGGCTGCCGGTCTGTCTGCCGGCAGTTCCGAGGCAAAAACGGCCAAGCTTGAAATCGATGCCGAAACCAAGGTCGTGGACAGCCTCAGCAATGCCGAGGTAAATTTCGGCGTTATCGGCAAACAGCTGACGACAATGGAAAATCAGCTTAAAAACGGTAATTCCTCTTCCGATTCTCTTTCGGAAAACGTAAGATTTTTAAGCGAAACCCGTACCCGCATAAGCAATGCCAAAAAACTCTATGAACGGGAACTTGAGTTTGTTCAAAAACGTATTGAAGCGCTGGGACCCGAACCGACGGACGGCAGTCAGGAAATTGAAGCCATCGCCCGCAAGCGCAAAGAGTTCAACGAAGAAGCGTCTTATCAAAAGGGGCAGGTGGCCGAAGCGGATCTTCTTCTGGCCCGGATTGATGAATTGGACACGCTGATTGTCAATGTTCGCAATCATGAATTGCTGGGCAATCTGCTGACAACTCAGAAGCCGCTGATTTATCCGGCTAACCTGTTTCGCGCAACCACGCTCTTTGTCGAATTTACGCTTGATATTCTGGAATCTCCCGTCAAATGGTATCAGGGATTGACGGAAGACCAGAAAATTTATGTAAAATCAAACATTATCCCTGTTTCATTGGTCGCTTTGCTTTCATTGTGGCTGGGTATTTACCTTCGTCTGTTTATTATGCGCCATTTCGGCTATAATAAAGAAGTTGAACATCCCCGTTACGGTCGTAAGTTTTTCGCCGCGATTTTTGTGGCGATAGCCTACGGCGTGATTCCCGCCACAATCATTGCCGGCTTTATGATTTGGATGTATTCCACTAAAATTATGAACAGCGGCTTTTTCGGCATCGTAATTAACAGTTTTCTGTTTTATACGCTGCTGGTGATTTTAGCTCGGGCGGTTTCCCGCGTCAGCTTTGCTCCTTATAATGAAAAATGGCGGCTGATTAACGTGGATACCGACAAGGCCAAACGGATGACTTCAGCCCTTTATCTGACGGTTTTTCTGCTGGGCGTTTGCTCTTTTCTGTCGCATGTGGCCGCCAGTGCCAATTATTCCGTTGAGCTGATTTCGTTCATCAGTATGATTTCCAGCGCCGTCAAAGGTTTGTGCATCATTCTGATTGTTAAACGCTACCTGTGGGACAGCATTGCAGATAAAGATATTGACGACGATGATGCCGAAGCATCCGCACCGTCTCCGGCCGAAGTGGCGGAAGAAGATGCCAGAGTCAATTCTGTTTTCAAAATTACCTTTTTGACAGTTGTTTTTGTTGCGGTAACTTTCGGCATTTCTCTCTTCGGCTATGTCCGCTTGTCAGCTTTCATCTTTAACCGTTTTCTGCTGTCTGTCGTGGCCATCGGCATTTTGCTGGTTATCCGCAAAGCTTTGAGCGAGTTTCTGCACCGTGTGCTGCTGATGCGTTTTTGGGTCAAGACCTTTAAGCTTCGCCGCAAAATCGTTTCCAAAATAGACTTTTGGTCCAATTTGGTAATTGACCCGATGTTTGTTTTAATCGGCATCTTTACGATTTTGGGGATTTGGGGAGTTTCAACCGATATTATGCTGCAAAGCAGCAAAAAGTTTTTCCTTGGTTTCAAGGTAGGGGAAGTTGAAATTTCGCCTTTGGCGATTTTGATGGGAATCATCAGTTTCTTCATTGCGCTGGCAGTGGTCAAGGCGTTGAAAATCCGTCTGGTCAACAATGTTTTGGCCAAGATGGACATAGATGACGGTATCCGCCATTCTCTGGCGTCCGGTTTCGGTTTCATCGGTTTTATCATTGCCGCGATAATTGCCATAACCATGATGGGCGGCAATCTTTCCAATTTGGCATTGATTGCTTCCGCTCTCTCCGTCGGTATCGGTTTCGGTTTGCAGAATATTATCAATAACTTTGTTTCCGGCATCATTATCCTGTTCGAGCGTCCGATTAAAGTCGGTGACTGGGTAATCATTTCGGGAGAAGAAGGGCAGGTTAAACAAATTAATATCCGCTCGACCGAAATTGAAACATTCAAAAAATCGAGCATTATTATTCCGAATGCAACTCTGCTGTCCAGCTCGGTTACCAACCTCACGCATACCAATAACTGGTCGCGCCAGTCGATTACGGTAGGCGTGGCTTATGGTTCGGATATTAAAAAAGTGACCGAAATCCTGCTTGATATTGCCGCCAAGAATAAATATGTCTTGAAAAATCCGGCGCCTTATGTGCTGTTTAAGGATTTCGGCAGCAACAGCCTGGATTTTGAGCTCCGCTGCTATACCAATAATATCTGGAACGGCTGGCGTATCCCCAGCGATATCCGTTATGAGATAAACGAACGCTTTATTGAAGAGGGAATTGAAATTCCGTTCCCGCAGGTGGTTGTTCACTCCGGCGAAAAAGTTGCCGAAGACAATCAGTTCTATGCGAAAAGACGCGCTGCCAGAAAGGCTGCCGCAGCCGGAGGAGAAACGCCGCAAGGCTGAAGAAAAACAATTTATGCAGAAAATGATAAATTATGCTTGCAATTTTAAAAGCAAATATGTAATTTATCAGCAATGCCGCTTTAGCTCAGTTGGTAGAGCAACGCATTCGTAATGCGTGGGTCGGGTGTTCAAGTCACCCAAGCGGCACCATTTAAAAATCCCGCCTTGATGACGGGTTTTTTTGTATCTGTAAATCAAATGGGCGTAGAGCGTATGACAGAAAATAATTTGGCCGGTTTATTGCTGGCATGGTATGAGCAGCATGGGCGGGAACTTCCCTGGCGGGTTAAGGGCGGAGCCCATCCGGATCCTTATGTGATATTGGTTTCGGAGTTGATGCTTCAGCAGACAACCGTCAAAACCGTGATACCTTATTTTCACCGTTTTATGAAACGTTTTCCCACCGTTAAGGATTTGGCCGAAGCCACGCAGGAAGAAGTTTATTTTTATTGGCAGGGGCTCGGCTATTATACCCGGGCGCGTTCACTGCATACAACCGCCCGTCTGGTGATGGAAAAGTTTAACGGACGTTTCCCCGAGAAGCGGGAAGATGTTCTGAAATTAAAAGGTATCGGTCCTTATACCGTCGCCAGCTTTTTGGCTCTGGCTTTTAATCAGCCGGAAACCGTCGTTGACGGCAATGTTATCCGCGTCATCAGCCGTCTGTTCCGCCTGACCGAGCCGGTTTCCGAAATTTTGCCGCAGATAAGGGAAAAGGCTGCCGGACTGACCGACCGCACCCGCCCGGCGGATTATGCTTCGGCAATTATGGATTTGGGCGCCATGATTTGTACGCCTAAAAATCCGCAATGTCTGCTCTGTCCCTGGCAGGAATACTGCCTTTCCAAAACGGATCCGGGGTTGGAGGAAATTCCCCGGCGCGGTAAACCGGCCAAGAAGGTCAAAAACGGCTATGTCTATTTGCTGAGCAATCGTAACGGAGAGATTTTTATCCGCAAACGTACCGAAAAAGGGCTGCTCTCCGGGCTGTATGAATTTCCCTGGAGTGACGGGGCGCAGCTTTTTCAGGATGCTAAAGATACCGGATGTGAGGTTTCGCATACCTTTACCCATTTCAAACTTATTTTGAAAATCTGTCTGTTGCAGCAGGAAAACTGTCCGGAAGCGGGAATGTTCATCCGTCCGGAAAATCTGTCAGCCTATCCGGTGTCAACCTTAATGAAAAAGGTGTATCAGGCTGCGCTTAAAAATGTTTTTTAAGCCGCTTTTTTTCTTCCTGATATTTGGCAATTCCCAGTTTTGCTCCGATATTGACCGCAAATTTATGAGCTTTGAAACGAATTGTCTTCAGCAGATATTTGAATTTGACGCCATATTTGAGGTCATAAGGACGGAGGATTTTTTTGAAAACGGCCGGATCGCCCTGCCATTCATACTTAATTGGCGAATAGGCCTCAATTCTGACCAGGTTGGAATTCAGCCGGCGTTCAAGATACGGATGCGGTTCGTTAAACAGCGAAACCTCAAGCATATCGACGTTTTTGTCGGGATAAAGAGCCTTCAGCCGCTGGAATTGTTCTTCCACCACTTCGTCGCTGGTGACGGTTTTGTGGTAAATGATATTTTCGATTGAATAATCGCTTTTCGGGCGAATGGTACACACTCTCAGGAAGAGAATGTCTTTTGCCTGACCGATTTCGTTGAACAAGCGTTCAATTCGCCGGTTATATTTCTTTTTTATGGCGTCGAAGCTCTTTTCAATCGGTACGTTGTGCGGAAAATCATGCCAGAAACCGATACCGGTTGCCCGGTCAAAATAAATGTCGGTCTGTTCGGATTCTTTACATTTATATTCCATATTCTCAAGTTTGAGAAAATCGGCAAAATGAGTTTCCAGGGCTGTATAAATCATATCCAGATCGGCCACGAAAATCCAGTCAAAGGGGAGAGATTCATTCTGTTTTTTCAAGTCCCGCAGATTTTGCGAAGTCTTGCAAACCGACCCGATGGGAATGATGATGTCATATTTTGTCATACTGGCCCCTTTCAAAAAACGAAATGACTTTAGCAAACCTCTGCACACCTGTCAAACGGATTTATACACAACAAATCAAAGTAGGAATAATATCCTTGACAACTCATCCGCCGTATGATAAAACCGCAAATGCCACTGGGGCTTATTGTGCCCGCACGGCTTGACTGCCTCCGGATTTCCGGGGGCTTTTTTTATTTTAAAATTCAAGGAGAAGATAATGCCCACACAAGTTGAAACCGGCAATATAAAGCCGCGTATCCAGTTTACCGCCGACGGCGAGCAGAAAGAATTCCAGTTCTTTTTCACTATTTATGAACCGGAGAATGTCAAAGTTTATATTGAAGATGTTTTGCAGATTGGCGGCTATTCTTTGAGCTTAAACGAGGAGGTTCCCGGCGGAATTGTTGTTTTTGCCGAGCCGCCGGCCGCGGGAAAACTGATTACCGTTTACCGCGATTTGGAACTCAAACGCACCACGGATTTTAAGGAGGGCGGTCCGTTCCGCAGTTCCAAAGTCAATGCGGAATTCGATTATCAGCTTTCCTGTTTGGAGCAGCTGGAAGATTCAATCGGGCGTACCGTCACTTTTCCTCAGTATGCTCCCACCAATTTAAATATTAATCTGCCGATGCCCGATGCCGGAAAATCCATTATCTGGAGTGCCGACGAAAACAGTCTGGTCAATTCGGAATATCAGTTTGATACCGTTATAGACCAAAGCCGTGATTATTGTTCCCAAAGCGGTGAAAATCTGGCAGTCGTTCGACAGCTGGCCGCTCAGGTCGAAGCCGGACGGCAAAGCGTGGCGGAAATGCAAAGCGCCGTCGCCGCATTGCAGGAAAATGCCGCGGACAGTGCCGGCCGGGCGGCAGCCTCAGCCGCGGAAGCGGCGGCCAATGCTGTCAACAGCCTTTATAACCAGAGTAAAACGGCGGAAAACTTTGCCGTTGTTTTGCAAGACGGCGTAACTGTTTACCGGACGCCGCCGATTAGTTCCGCCGCGGCGATTACGTTTGATTTTTCAAGGCTGAGCCGCCCCGCCGATATGGTAACCTTTGAATTGTATCTTTGCTTTACCGCATTTGCGACGGTAACGTTCGAAGGCATAACGCTGGACTGGCTCAACGGCAAAGAGCCGAATTTGACACAGAACAATACGCTGACCAAAATTTTGACTTTCCGCAATAAAAATCCGGGAGATTTCTCCCGTTGGATAGCCTCAATGGAAGGGGGATACTGATGACGCTGAAATGCAAATTTTCGCCTTTGGGAAAGCCTGACGTGGATCCGTATGCGCCCGGTACGGTTGTTTATGAAAACCGGCCGGCCAACAACACGATGACAAATGTCAGCCAGCCGGTCAGCCGCGGCGTATATGAACTGATGTGCTGTTCCGGCGGTGGCGGCGAATGGTGTTATATCGGCTGCAACCAAGGGGCGGCCGGTTCTTTTTTTAAAGGGGAAGTTTATTTTGACGATGACAAAACGCTGGAAATCCAGGTTGGCGGCGGCACCGGCGGCTATTCTCATAACGGATACGACACCTATATTGCCGGATGTATCCTTTGTCCCGGCGGCCGTTCGGCTAATGCCAGCTGTCCCGGAAGCACCGCTGCGCCGACCCTTATGGACGGTATGCAGATTGTTTCGGCGGAAATCAATGCCGGCGGTGTCTGCGGCGGCGGTTCGCTTTTCCCCGGAACCGACTACGGGGCTAAAAAAGCAGCCGGATATATGAAACTGACTTATTTACGGATTGAACCTTAAAGGAGAGGAAAATGAATAAATATGCGAAACTGGTGAACGGAGTGCTGTTTTACGCACCTTCCGGCATGAATAACATTCTCGGCTATAATCTTGACAGTAACCGGGAGCGGCTGCTGGCTGACGGCTACAAGCCGGTGCGAACTCTGCCGAACAAAGACCGCTTTGTCGATTGCGAGGGGTATTACAGCTTTGAATATACGGAAACCGAAACGGCCGTTGAAGAACGTGCGGTCTATCATCCTTACGGCTATGAACGGCTTCGTCAGAAGGCTTATCCGGATCCGGCCATGCTTTATGATGCGCTGGTTAAAATCAATTCGGGTAACGATACGCTGGCAGCGGAAGGAAAAGAACAGCTTTCGGCTTATGTGCAGACTTGTTTGCGGGTCAAGGCTGAATATCCCAAACCGGCGTAATATATATAAGGGGAAAACGCGGCAAACGTTTTCCCCTTTTTATGCGTATGGAGAAGAGAAGATGATTCGCTATGTCATAGTTTCGGCCATGTTTCTGACAACGGGACTGTTGATTTATAACCTCGGGCAGAAACAATGCCGGACAGAAATGTTAACCGCCAGACAGGAATTAAAAGAAAATGTTCAGGTTGAAAAATCTCGTATTTATGCCCGTCCTAATGCCGGCCGTTCTGCTTTGCTTAAGCTCATGCGTAGCGGAACCCTCTGAACCGGTATGCAGCTGCCCGGTTTACCCGGTTGCCGGACCGGAAGTCGCCCGTGAGCTGGAGCAGGCTGATTATGCCTCTTATCCCCACACCTGGGAGTGGATCGGGCGCATTAACAAGCTGCGCCAGGAATTAGAGCTTTGTTCTAGGTCGAAATCCGCTGCCCGGTGATTATCTGGAAAAGAGAGCCACTTCAGAGGAGAACCGACATGAGACGAGTTAAAAACAAAAAATCTTTAGGCCACAAAATTTATTTCACGCTTTTGCTGCTGATTTTTCTTTTCGGCTGCGCAACGCCGGAAAAATATGATGCCGAACTGGCCGGCTGGGTAGGCAAAAGCGAAAACAAACTGATTGCCGAATGGGGCAAGCCGAGCGCCCGTAAAATCAATGCCGACGGCTCGCAGGTTTTGACCTATACCAAAGCGGACAATGTTTATGTTCCTTCCGAGTTCTATTTGTACAATCCTTATTCTTTGCAGGGAGACGTTTCCGTATATGCCCCGTTTGACGGCGACTACGCTTTTACGCCTTACGGCGAAAATCTGGGCTACAATCCCGAATATACCTGTCAGACGTCGTTTCTGGTACAGAACAATGTCATCACCGGCTGGAAATGGGTCGGTAATGACTGCGTTGCCAGATAATTTGCTGCAGGTCTGAAATAATCCCGTCGAGTAACTAATTCTTAACTTAAATATGGTGCAATTCTTTCAGCGTAGCCCGCCTGTCCGGAGTCTGGATTGTATCATCAAGTTTGGGAATGGTTGTATCGATGGGATTATTTTTGGATCTGCAGAATAAATTTAAAAATTCGCTCTGGCTGATAGTTGTTTTCCTGGTCTTTATCTATTTCAGTTTTTATACCGTGAACGGCGAGCGCGGTCTTTTGCGTTATATGTATCTCAGCAAAGAAATCAAATATGCCCGTCAGGTGGCCGAACAGTATAACGCCGAAAAGCGTGAACTCGAGCAGAAAGTCCGCCTGCTTTCTTCAAACAGCCTTGACCTTGATTTGTTGGAAGAACGTGCGCGCATTGTTCTTAATTTTGCAGCAGATGACGAATTTGTCATTTTGGACAGCTATGAAAAATAAATAAAAATCAATAAGATAGCCTCGCTTTGGGATAAAATCGCAAAAAAAACTGTATTTTAAATATTTTTTTTGCTATAAGATAAAAACAATTTTTGTTTTAACCGAGAGTTACATAATTTTGATTATGTAATGTGAGTGCATGATAAAATCAAACTCTATAAGACCTGACGTTCCCAATAAATTTTATAACGAGAAAAAACCGCTCTTTTCCAGTAAAGAGATAATTTTTCGTTCGCAGGGCTGCGCCAAGGTGTTTCACATCTCTTCCCGGGCTCAGGTTGTTTTCCTGGCCGCGGTTCTCTGCGTGGCCTGCTGGAGTTTCTATTCTTATCACATGTATCACAAGTCTGATGTGCTGATTCATTCCCAGAATCTGGAGCTGGTCGAAACCAGAGATGCCTATGTCGATTTGATGACGGATTTTATGACGTTGCACAAAAACATCGGCGCCATGCTGAATTCGATTGATTCCGAAAAGCAAAGAGACAAGAAAAGTTTGGAAAAATATCGTCGGCAGGCACAGATTGTCGAAGAAAAAATCAAACAGATAACCAGCAAAAAAGGCTGGGTCAGCGACAAAAAAGTCAACGAAAAAACCTCTATCCGCGAAGCGCTGCTGCAGCGGGATATTGCCGCCTCCGAACGTGATGAGCTTAAAAAGCAGATGGAGCAGATGGAAGCGACGATTGACGAGCTTAAAACCGCCGAACTTGAAGTTTTGGATAAAATTAAAACCCTGTCCAATAAGGAGCTTGACAAGATTAAGGGGATTTTCTCTTCGGTCAATGTGGCGCTTAAGCGTAAAAACATGTACTTTAACGCGATGGCCAATTCCAAGCGCAAAGACAGCAAAGGCGGCCCTTACGTTCCTCTGAAAATAAAACTGGATGACCCGCGGATTGAAGATAAGGTTTCTGCCATTTTCAAGAGTGTGGATGACATCGAATATTATCGCGAAGTGATGCTCTCCGTTCCTCTGGGCAAACCGGTGTGGAGCTACTGGGTCACTTCCCGTTACGGTACCCGCTCCGACCCGTTTAAGAAAACCAAAGCCCGCCATAAGGGGGTTGATTTGGCCAGCCGTACCGGAAACAAGGTTAATGTTAAGGGGCAGGGCAAGGTTATCCGTGCCGAATATGCCGGGGCTTACGGTAATCTGGTTGTCGTTGATCACGGCAACGGTTTCCAGACCAAATATGCCCATTTAAACAAGATTTATGTTAAAAAAGGCGACCGTTTGGAAATTAACGATACGGTCGGAGAGGTCGGAAGCACCGGACGTTCAACCGGGCCGCACCTCCATTATGAGGTGCTCTACAAGGGTGTCAACGTTGATCCGCTGCCCTTCCTCAAAGCCAAAATTTAGGAGTTGAATGAAAATGACGAAATTAAAAAAAATGTTGTTTTTGAAATTTGCCCGCAAATTTAACAAAAATGCGGAAGCCGTACCGGTTCCTTCAATTATCAGCGAAAACACCAAAATTGCCGGAGACATCATCAGCAAAGGCATTGTTCATGTGGACGGGCGCGTTGAGGGCGACATAACCTGTGAAGAACTGGTTATCGGCCTGAAAGGGGCGGTTGTCGGAACCGTGACCGCCAATAACCTGCATCTGTATGGCATTTTGCAGGGGAAAGCCGTGGTCGACAGCCTGTTTATTGCCAAAACGGCCAAGCTTTTGGGCGATGCCGCACATAATTCGATCGCCATTGAACCGGGCGCGTATATCGACGGACACTGCATCCGCGCCGGGGCGCCGATTCCTGCGGAACAGGGCAAGCCTGATCTGTTGATAACCGATGCTTCCAAAAAGAATAAAAACAAAGAATAGTTAAGGGAAAGTTCAGTTATGGCCAAAAAGGCGGCAAAATCTGATTTTATCAGCACCGGCAGCGTTGCGCAAAACCGCCGGGCGCATTTTGATTATGAAATCACCGAAAAATTTACCGCCGGCCTGGAATTGACGGGAACCGAAGTCAAGTCGCTGCGCCTCGGGCATGCCAATATTAACGATGCCTATGGTATAGAAAAGGACGGCGAACTGTATATTTCTAATATGTTTATTGCCGAATACGCCAATAAGGGCTATGAAAGCCATGTTGAAAAACGGGACCGCAAACTGTTGCTGAAACGCAAAGAAATCAACACGATTATCAGTGAATTGTCCCGCAAAGGAGCAACCTTGGTTGCCGTTAGTCTGTTTTTTAATGCCAAGGGGCTGGCCAAATTGGAAGTGGGTCTCGGCCGCGGCAAAAAACTTTACGACAAACGTGAAACACAGAAAGAGCGCGATTGGAACCGCGATAAGCAGCGGATTATGGCCGGAAACCGATAGCTTTGCTCTTTCGCTGTTTTACGCCGTGGCCTGATATGTTATCTTACGGTTAAATTGCCGGCAAACACCGCTCCTGCGGTGTTTTTTATTTTAAATTGTCTGTATTTAAAATTTGGCACGTTCTTTGCATATATATCCTCAAGAGCAATTTCTGTAAGGAATTTTGATGATGGATATTAAAGACGTAAATAACGGACTGTTGAATCTTTTGCAGGCCAATCGTGCCAATTTGCAGGGAACGGCGGTTAATACCACCGGCTTCGGCGATCTTTTGGCGGGTTTGGAAAGCGAAAAAACGCCGTCTGTCGAAGTAAAGGCGGATTTTCGCGAGGCAAAGAATGCCGTGTCTTCAAATCTGTCAAAACCTCGTGCCGAAGATAAAAGCGTTGCCGGCAGAGAGCAGAAGACTGAAAATAAATCCGCCTCTGACCGCAGAGAAGACAAGGTGAAAGAGCACCCGGAAGCCGAAAAAGCGGAAAAGCCGCAAAATGAAAAAACAGATAATTCATCCGCAGAAAAGCTGGAGAAAGCTGAAAATGGCGGCAACGAACGTCCCTCAGCCGAAAAGCCGACTGAAAAGGAAGCCGCCGGTGATGTTTCCGGTGCTGAACGGGCTGACGAAATTGCTGCCGCGGAAGATGCCCTGGTCGTATCGGGCGAAGCGGCGTCGGAAAGCGGTATGGCCGAGGGAACGGAAATTTCGTTGGATGCTTTGGCTTTGATGGGGACGGTTACCGTTGTTAATCCGGCTACCGGTGAAACTTTTCAGACGACCGGTGCCGAATTGGCTGCTCAGTTGGCCGATGCCGGTGTTCAGTCTGTTTCGGTTCTGCCCGGTGAAGAAGGGCAGCCGCTGGTTGCGCCCGTCGTTGAGAATGCGCCGGAAGCTGACGCTTTCCAAAATATAGTGGCGGCAATGAAAAAGACACAGGCGGAGAATGCGCCCGTTGTTGATGCAGATGCTGTTGCCGCCGATGCCGCTTCGGATCAGGATATCTTGGCGCAGCAGGCCGCCAAATTGGGAGAAGCCGTCGGCGAAGATCGTAAAGTTAAAGTCGAGGTTAGTGTCAAAGAGGAAAAAATTGCCGATGCCGTTGACGGTGGATTGGTCAAAAATGCCAAATTGTCCGATGAAACGCTGTCAGCCGTGGTTGAAAGCAAAGATGCCGTCAAAGGCAATCCTCTGACTGAAGTCAAAACGCCGGCACAGCAGGCTGCGGCCCAAAATCAAATTCGTGAAATGCCGCTGACGATGACGGCCGGAGCCGTTTCCAATGCCGCAGCTGCGGCAGCTGATGATACGGCCGCGGTTGCCGTTTCGACGGAGACCGGTTCTGTCACGCTCGCCCATGCCGGAACCGTAGGCGGCGAAATGCTTGCTAACGCCAAAGCTTCAGCGGCCAATGACAGCTCTTCAACTTCTTTCCGCGATGTCTATAAGGGCATGGGTAAGGAAGTTGTTGATCAGATTAAGGTCAACATTACCAAGTCTGCGGTTAAAGGCGTGGATAAAATCGAAATCCAGCTTAAGCCGGAAGACTTGGGACATATTGAAGTTAAAATGCAAATCGGCAAAGACGGCAAACTTCAGGCGCATATTGTCGCCAGCCGTCCGGAAACCGCCGAAATTTTGCAAAAGGAAATCGGAAACTTGCAGAAGGCATTTAACGAAGCCGGTTTCCAGACTGATGAGGGCAGCCTGAGTTTCAGCTTCCGTGATGACGGTCAGGCTGGTCAAAATCAGGAACGGAACAACTTGCGCAATTTCATCGGCGATGTGCTGGAGCAGGAAACTGCAATGGATGCCGCCGTCGGAGACCTCTTTGCCGGAACCGCGTGGGACGGCAAGAACGGTCTGAACATTCGCGTGTAAGCCGGGAGAATTATCATGACAGACATTAATGCGTTAAACGGTTATACTCAGTCGGGAACCAACAGCTCTTCGCAGCAGGCCAGTAACCAGCTTTCCGCTGATATGAACACTTTCCTGACTTTGTTGACCACTCAGTTAAAATATCAGGATCCGCTTGACCCGATGGATACGGCGGAATTCACCAACCAGCTGGTACAGTATTCCAGCGTTGAGCAGGCCATTCAGACCAACTCTAAATTGGAAACCCTGCTTAATCTTAACATGTCCAACTTGGGAGCGCAGGCCGTTTCTTATATCGGTAAAATTGCTCAGGTTTTGGGTGATGTAATGCCGTTGGAAGACGGACATGCCAAAGCAACCTACACGCTGGATAAAAACGTTGAAAGCGCTGTTATTATGGTGAAAGACCTGGATGGCAACGTCGTCTATTCCGAACAGGGCAAAATCGTTGCCGGAACCCATGATTTTGAATGGGACGGAAAGGATTCCGACGGAAACCAGCTTCCTGACGGCGCTTATCAGATTGTCGTTTCGACCAAGGTCGGCAGCGGCGAAACTTCCGCTACCGTTACCACCACGATTTTTGGTAAGGTAACCGGTGTGGCCAGCGACAGCAACGGCGTCTATATCGGTCTGGGCGATGCAGTAACCGCAGGCCTCGGCGATATTCTGACCATCCGTGACGATAACTATTTTGATAAAGATGAAGGTACCGGAGATGAAACCACTCCTCCCGAAGGAGGAGACGGCGGTACCGAAGAGGGGGACGGCACCGGTGAAGCCGGAGACGGAGCCGTCGAACAGGCTTCCCGTATTCTGAAAAATGTGGCAGAAGCCGCAGTAAGTGCAGCAACCCTCGGATTATTATAATTTTGAACTTTAGGAGACAAAACAATGAGTATTTTCGGTGCATTACAATCCGGTATTTCAGGTTTGGCCGCTCAGTCCAGTGCAATGGGCGCCATCTCTGACAATATCGCCAACGTAAACACGATCGGTTACAAGGTGACGAATACCCGATTCTCCACCCTGGTAACCAAACAAACGACGTCAACTCTTTATTCGCCGGGCGGCGTACAGTCTCGTCCGCGTCAGGAAATCAGCGCTCAGGGCCTGCTGTCGTCAACTTCGGTTTCGACGGATATGGCCATCAGCGGCAACGGTTTCTTTGTTGTCAATCAGGCGGCTAATCCGGGAGAAGGCGACATGTGGGCTTATACCCGTGCCGGCAGTTTCGGGCTGGATGACAACGGCTATTTGGTCAATACCGGCGGTTTCTATGCGCAGGGCTGGTCTCTGCTGCCTTGGGACGGCAATCCGAATGCCAGCGTCGTTAACGTTAACGGTATCAATTATATGAAAGCTTATTATGATACCGACGGTAAAACCGTTTACATCAATGACAACATTATTGATAACCGCAACCTGCGTCCGGTTAACCTGTCCACCATCGGCGGTACGGCTACTCCGACCCAGCAAATCAGCCTCGGAGCCAACCTGCCTTCCAGTGCGCCGATTTTTGACCCGTCCAATGCCGCGGCCGGCGGTAAGGAAAAAATTTCCGCGCTGATTTATGACAGTCTGGGCAATGCCAGCAACCTGAGCCTGGAATATACCAAAACCAGTGCCAACGGCTGGGCTATGAGCAGCAGTATTCCGAGCGGTGCGGCCAGCCTGGTCATGACCGGCAATACCGAAAACGGCAAAGACCTTACCTCTGATGTTTACTATGCGGCCGGACAATTGGAATTCTCTTCCATTCCGCAGAATGGTTCAACCATCAGCATCACCGATGCCGGCACCGGTAAGACCTATACCTTTGAATTTGTCAAAGATGCCGCTCATTATGCCGGAGCCAATATCCCGGTTGAAATCAGCAATCAGGTTGTTTCGGTTGACGATTTCGTTAAAAACTTTGAGACCGCATTGAAAGAAAATATGCCTTCGGCCGAGCGCTTTACCGCCGACGGCAACAAAATCAGCATTGTGCAGTCCACCATGGGCTCGGCGCTGACCATTGATGCCAGCAAAACCCTGTCCTGTCTGCAAAGTGCGGTCAATCCGCGTGCGGATACGGGTATTCCGACCGGTGTTTTTGATATTCCGCAGATTGACGATGATATCAAAAACGGTGCCCGCATTGACTTTAATTCCACCACAGCGGCGGACTATGAAGGCAAAACCCTTACCATCAACGGCAAAACTTATACTTTCACCTCAACGCCGGATCCGGATGATCCTCTGGATGTTGACATTTCTGAAGCCATCAGCGGCGCAGACATTGACCCGACAAAAATTGTCCAGTCTTTGGTAACTGCGCTGAACAACACGGCGGATGAACCGAACCGTTTTGTTGCCAGCGGTATGACTTTGGAAATTCTGCCTTCTTCTTCCGGCGGCGACATCACTCTTGATACAACCGGTCTCGGAACGGCCATCGACGGCGTTATCCGTAACAAAGACGGCGATTGGGGAACCATTCAGAACAAAAATAATTTGGTTTTGGGCAATACCTTTAAGACCAATACCACCGAAGACCAGCAGGGTTCGATTGTTCCGGCCGTTCGCTTTAACTCTGACGGTACCCCGAAAGAATTCTGGGTCAACTCAATGGAAATTGAATGGGCCAACGGCGCCGAAAATATGACCGGCGAAAGCGGCCACGGAACTCCGATTACCCTGAATATGGGCAATGTTGGCACCAACGACGGTTTAACCAACCTTTCCGGCAACTTTACCACCAACTACATTAAGCAGGACGGTGCAAAGTTCGGTAGCTATGCCGGTGTCAGTGTCGATGAAAACGGTGTTGTAACCGCTTTGTTCGATAACGGCGAAACCCGTCCGATTGCCATTCTGCCTTTGGCAACCTTTGCCAACCCTGAGGGAATGGAGTCTCTGACCGGTAACGCCTGGTTGGAAACCGATGCTTCCGGACAGGCCCTGTTGAAGATGGCCGGAACCAACGGTGCCGGTGAAATCACTTCCGGGGCGTTGGAAACCTCTAAAACCGACCTGGCAACCGAGTTTTCCAACATGATTGTAACCCAGCGTGCATATTCGGCCGCTACCAAGATTATTACCACGGCCGATGAAATGCTTGATGAATTGACTCGGATGACATAGAGCTGATTCTTAAAGATTTGCACAAACAAAATTAACCTCCTAAAGGACGCCCCGCCAATGCCGGCGGGGCTTTTAGGGGTTTAAAATTTTGCCGCTGCTGTGAATATTTAAAATTATCGTTCCCTTAAACGCTTTTTTACGCTAATCATAAGGGTAATTGGAAGTGTAATTGATAGAAATGGGTCTTACGGTGAATAATTTTTGGCAAAGCATTAAAAACCTGTCGCCCGGGCGTTTGGCGTCTTTGGCGGCAATTATCATATTTCTGGTCAGCTTTTTGGGGTATATGGTTGCCCGCATGAGCTCAACCGAATATGCCGTTTTATATACGGATCTTGAACTGGAAAATGCCAAACAGATTATTTCCCGCCTTGAAACTGACAATGTAAAGTATAAGTTAACCAAAAACGGAACTGAAGTTATGGTTCCGGTTGATTTGGTTAACAAACTGCGGGTTGATACCGCGGAAATTGCCATGGCTTCCGGGGGAGCCAATGTCGGTTATGAGATTTTTGACCACAGCGATGCCCTCGGTTCAACCAATTTTGTGCAGAACGTTAACTTGATTCGGGCTTTGGAAGGAGAACTTGGCCGCACGATTCGGACTGTCGATAACATCAAAAACGCGCGTGTCCATTTGGTTCTGCCCAAGCGGGAAATGTTCTCCCGTGAAGAGCAGCCGCCATCAGCCTCGGTTGTGATAAAAACCGTCAAAGGGCCGCTGAGTCCGCAGAGCATTCAGGCGATACAAAAGTTGATTGCCGCCTCTGTGCCCAAGCTGGATGTCAAAAACGTGGCAATTGTCGATAATGCCGGTAATTTACTGACCAAAAACTATGAAGATCCGGAGGCAATGACGGCTGCCAATAATGAAATTCTGCGGCTGGAACAGGAACGTAAAATGGGTCAGCAGGTTCAAAGTCTGTTGGAACGAACCATCGGTGAAGGAAAAGTTCGAGCTCAAGTCAATCTGGAAATGGATTTTGACCAAGTTGTCACCAAGGAGGAAATTTTTGACCCGGATACGCAGGTCGTCCGTTCGCAGGCAACCGTAACAGAAGAGGGGATTAACAACACCCGTGAAAATCCGGTGACCGTTGCTCAGAATATTCCCAACGGCGATGTTGTAACCACCGGAAATGGAACGACCTCACAGTCTTCCCGTACCGAAGAAACAATTAATTACGAGATTTCCAAGGTCGTTCGCAACAAGGTCAAAAATACCGGTTCGATTAAGCGTCTGACTGTTGCGGTTATGGTTGACGGCATTTATGAAAAAGGGGTGGACGGCAAAATGGCCTACCGCAGCCGAACCCCCGAAGAAATGGAGCAGATTACGTCTCTGGTCAAATCGGCGGTGGGGTATGATGCCAACCGCGGCGATGTCGTCGAAGTGGAAAATATGCGTTTTGTAAATATGATGCCGGAGGTTGAAGAAGTGCAGGAAATTTTGATTATGGGCTTTACCAAAGACGAGCTGATCCGTATTGCCGAGGGTATCGGCGTCGCAATCGTGGCGATTTTGGTTATCCTGCTGGTTATTCGTCCTTTGGTTAATAATGCATTTGACGTATCTAACAATAATAATGACGGGCGTCTGCTCGGAAGTAATCCCGAAGACGACAACCTTTTGCTGTCAAACTTCCTCAGCGAAGACGACAGCAGTATGGAGGAATTGATTAATCTGAATAAAATTGACGGCCGGGTGAAAGTATCTTCGCTTAAAAAAGTCAATGACATTGTGGAAAAGAACCCCGATGCGGCAGTTAACGTCATTCGCACGTGGCTCTATTCAAATGACAATAATTAGGCGGGTATGAGAACATGGCAATAAAACAAAACGTAATTGATGATTTTAATATTCTTTCCGGCCAGCAAAAGGCGGCAATTTTGATGCTGTCCCTTGATGAAGAACGTTCGGCCTCGATTTTTGCCCTGATGGACGACGAGGAGATTAAGGAGCTGTCGGTTATCATGGCCAGCCTCGGCAAAGTCAATTCCAATGTCGTTGAACAGCTTTTTTCCGAATTTGTGGAAAAGGTTTCATCCACCGGCTCGCTGGTCGGCACTTATGAAAGCACCGAGCGTCTGCTTTCCAAAGCCTTGGATAAAGACCGCGTTTCCAACATTATGGAAGAAATTCGCGGCCCCGCCGGACGAACCATGTGGGACAAGCTCGGCAATGTCAACGAGCATGTTCTGGCTAACTACCTCAAAAACGAATATCCGCAGACCATTGCCGTTATTCTTTCCAAAATTAAAGCCGAGCATGCGGCAAAAGTGATTGCCCTGCTGCCGGAAAATTTCGCCATGGAAATCGTTATGCGTATGATCCGTATGGATTCGGTACAAAAAGAAGTGCTGGACGGTTTGGAGAAAACCCTGCGCAAAGAGTTTATGAGCAACCTTTCCAAATCTACCCGCCGCGATTCGCATGAGCTTATTGCCGATATCTTCAATTCTTTGGATCGCAATACCGAAAGCCGCTTTATGGAGGCTTTGGAAGAACGCAACCGCGAATCTGCCGAGCGCGTCAAATCTCTTATGTTTACGTTTGAAGACCTTATCCGTGTCGATGCCCAGGGTATTCAGATTTTGCTGCGCAATATTGACAAAGACAAACTGGCTGTTGCCCTGAAAGGTGCTTCCGAAACGATTAAAGACCTCTTCTTTAACAATATGTCTTCCCGTGCCGGAAAAATTCTCAAAGAAGATATGGAGGCGATGGGGCCGGTTCGCCTGCGTGATGTTGAAGAAGCTCAGCAGTATATCGTTACCGCGGCCAAGGAATTGTCTAACAATGGTGAAATTGTCATCAGCGAAGGCAAAGACAGTGACGAGCTGATTTACTGAGGTAAGGCTTGATGGCTCAGTTGAAAAAATTTATGTTTGATAACTTCGTAATCGAGACCAGGCCGGAAGCTGACGAGCCTGAACCGCCGGTTGATGAAGAAGCCGCCGCTGAGCCGGTTTCCCCGACGGAGCAGGAAGAAAATATTTCGGCCGAAAGTCCGGCAGAAACGGCAGCCGAACCGGAACTCGAGGCTGAACCCGAGCCGGAAGTCGAACCTGAACCGGAGGAGGAAGAATTTATTCCCGAGCCGTTGCCCCCGGCAGAAAAAAGCTATACCCAAAGCGAAGTTGACGAAATGGTCAATACGGCCCGGCAGGAGGGCTACGAGCAGGGATTCCGCAGTTCTCAGAACGGCGTAGATGCCGAAGCCAACACGCTGCTGATGGATATTAACCAAAAATTGGCCGCTCTGTTGTCAGAAACCGCCGATATCCGAACCGAAGTTGAAAATCAGGCGCTGGAAATGGTTAAGGTTGCCGTGCTCAAACTGGTGCCGACCCTGATGGCCGATGAAGCCGCTGAACTGGTCAGCAAGTTTATTGCCGATAATTTCAACAATTTTAAAGATGAAGCAAAATTGTCTTTCTATATTCATCCGGATATTATATCATATGCGCAGCAGAAGATTGCCGCGCTGGCCAACAGTTATGACTTTGAAGGAAAAATTGCCTTGCATAAAGACGCGTCTTTGGCTAAAAGTGATTGCCGGATTGAGTGGGAAAACGGCGGCGTGGAATTGAAAGGGGCTGACCAGCTGGCCAAAGTGGCCGATTTGCTCGATGCCCAAAAGATGTAAAACCGGAGATGAAACATGACAGATAATTTAGAATTAGATGAATTGAGCGAAAGCGCCGTGCTTGATGACGAGCCGATTCTTAAAAAAGATGTCGGCATGGATGATTTCGATATCCCCAGTTCTGCCAGCGACTTGGAAGCCGTTTATGATATTCCGGTTAAGGTTTCGGCCATTCTCGGCAAAAGCAAGATGAAGGTCAGCCAGCTGCTGAAGCTGAACAAAGGGGCGATTATCGAACTCGACAGCAAAGTTGGCGAGGCGATAGACATTTATGTCAACAACAATCTGGTTGCCCGCGGCGAGGTGGTTGTCGTTGATGACAAGCTGGGCATCACCATGACGGAAATTGTTAAAAATCCCTCCAAATAAGGACAAGTTATGGAACTGTTGATTGTCGGAACATTGGAAGGCCAAATCGGGGCGGCGAGCAAAATTGCCATCCAGCAGGGCGGTCATGTCTCGATAGCCGATAATGAGGAAGCCGGTTTGGATGTTTTGCGCTCCGGCAAAGCAATCGAACTGGTGATGATTGACGTTAAGCTTGACGTTTATAAATTTATTTCTTCGCTGGAACAGGAACGGATTAATGTTCTGGTTGTTGCCTGCGGCGTAGCCAATGATCCGTCTCTGGCGGTTAAGGCAATTAAGGCCGGCGCCAAAGAATATATTCCGCTGCCGCCGGATCCCGAAATGATCGGGGCGGTGCTGGCCGCGGCCACGCGGGAAAATCATGCGTTGATTTACGGCGATAAAAAGACCGAGGCCGTGTTGAAACTGGCCAAACAGGTTGCTCCGTCGGAAGCCAATATTCTGTTGACCGGGCAGTCCGGAACCGGTAAAGAAGTTTTTTCCCGTTTTATTCACGACAATTCCAAACGTGCCAATAAAAAATTTGTTGCCGTCAACTGTGCCGCTATTCCCGAAACTCTTTTGGAATCTGAACTTTTCGGCTATGAAAAGGGCGCGTTTACCGGCGCGGTTGCCCGCCGTATCGGCAAATTTGAAGAAGCCTCCGGCGGCACGCTGCTGCTTGATGAAATTTCCGAAACGGATGTGAAAATTCAGGCCAAGCTGCTGCGCGCCATTCAGGAAAAGGAAATCGACCGCATCGGCGGCAAAGCCCCGATTAAGGTGGATACGCGCATTATCGCCACGTCTAACCGTAATCTTGATGAATGTGTTAAAAACGGCACTTTCCGTCAGGATTTGTATTATCGTCTGAATGTGGTCAATATCAATATTCCGCCGTTGAAAGACCGTCCGGACGATATTATCGTGCTGGCCAAGCATTTTGCCAAAAAATATTCCGAGTTAAACGATATTCCGCTGAAAGAAATGACCCCGGCCGCCGAGCAGAAGCTGTTGAACTACCTTTGGCCGGGCAACGTCCGCGAGCTGGAAAATACCGTCCACCGGGCAGTGCTGCTGAGTACCGGCGATAAAATCGATGAGGATGCAATTTTGTTGGACGATATTGATGCCGTCATTAATCCCGCTGCCGGAACAGAAATGTCCGGTGCCGAATTTGTCGGCAGCACGGTTGCCTGCATGGAGCGCAACCTGATTATTGATACCCTGAAACACACCATGGGCAACCGCACCACGGCGGCCAACATTCTCGGTATCTCCATCCGCACGCTGCGGAACAAACTGAAACAATACCAAGACGAGGGCTTTGAAGTTCCCGGGCTTTAGGAATTAAAACCAGACGATGGCTAAAAAGATTGCAAATAATGCTGCTATGTTCGGCGGCAAATCTTTCAAAGATTTACTGATTGCCTCTACCAAACGCGGCGACATCTTTTTTGCTCTGGCCATTATCCTGATGCTGGTTATCCTGATTATGCCGATGCCGGCCTGGCTGCTGGATATTGCCTTGGCTTTTTCGATTACAATCTCCTGTTTGGTTTTGATGACGGCGATTTTTATCGAGCGGCCGAACGAGTTTAATGCTTTCCCGCTGGTTTTGCTGATTACCACCATGTATCGGCTGTCGCTGAACCTGGCTTCCACCCGTCTGATTCTTTCCAAAGGCTACCAGGGGCCTGATGCCGCCGGCGAGGTTATTGCCGCTTTCGGCGGTTTCATCATGGGCAACAACTTTGTTATCGGCGTTATTGTTTTTGCCATTCTGGTTATCGTCAACTTTGTGGTTATTACCAAAGGTTCCGGCCGTATCGCCGAAGTCGCCGCCCGCTTTGCCTTGGACGCCATGCCCGGTAAGCAAATGGCCATCGACGCCGATTTGTCTTCGGGGCTGATTACCGAAGATCAGGCGCGCGCCCGCCGCGAAGAACTCTCCAAAGAAAGCTCTTTTTACGGAGCCATGGACGGTGCGTCCAAATTCGTCCGCGGTGACGCGATTGCCGGTTTGATTATCACATTCATCAATATTGTTGCCGGTATCATTATCGGTATGGTGCAAAACAATATGAGTTTTGCCGATGCCGGCGAAACTTATACCCGTCTGACTGTCGGCGACGGGTTGGTGTCGCAGGTTCCGGCGCTGATTATCTCCGTTGCCGCCGGTATTCTGGTTTCTAAAGCCGGTATGACCGACGCCACCGACAAGGTGCTGTTTGAGCAGGTTGCCAATTATCCGAAGGCTCTGGGTATGAGTGCGTTTATGGCTGTTGCGCTGGGAATGCTTCCGGGCACGCCGGCTTTGCCGTTTATGTTGCTCGGTTCCCTGACCGGAATAACCGCTTATTATCTGGACAAACAGCAAAAGATTGCCCAGCAGCGGGCGGCGGAAGTGCTTGAACAGGAGCAAAAACAGGGAGCTATCGCCAAAGCTGCCGACGAGCCGATTGCCAATGCCCTGCGCATCGACCTGATTCGCCTCGAAATCGGCTATGGGCTGTTGCCGCTGATCAATGAGGAAACCAATCGCAAACTGACTGACCAGATTAAGGCGTTGCGCCGGGCGCTGGCCAGTGAGCTGGGATTTGTCATGCCGTCAATCCGTATTCAGGATAATATGCAGCTTGAGGCGAACGAGTATAACATTTACATCAAGGAAGTCCGAGCCGGCAAGGGCGAACTGCGCCCGACCCAGCTGCTGGTGATGGATCCGCGCGGCGAGCCGATTACGCTGCCCGGCGAAAATACCACCGAGCCGACCTTCGGTCTGCGGGCCATGTGGGTTGACCAGTCCTATCGGGAAGAGGCAATGTTCCGCGGCTATACCGTGGTTGATCCCGCAACGGTTGTCACCACGCATATTACCGAACTGGTTAAAGACAATATGCCCGAGCTGCTCTCTTACGCCGAAACTCAGAAACTGCTTGACGAGCTTGACAAAGAGCACCAAAAACTCATTAAAGAGCTTATTCCGGGCAAAGTCAGCCTCGGCGCGGTTCAGCGAATTCTGCAAAATCTGTTGCAGGAACGTGTTTCCATTCGCGATCTGCCGACAATTTTGGAAGGGATTTCCGAAGCCGTGGCTTCAACCCACAGCCTGATGGCGATTACCGAGCATGTCCGTTCCCGTTTGGCCCGCCAGCTTTCCAATGCCAATGCCAATGAACTGGGCATAATCCCGCTGGTTACCCTGTCGCCGGAATGGGAACACGCCTTTGCCGAAGCAATTGTCGGCGAAGGGGACGACCGCCAGCTGGCAATGGCGCCGACTGCTCTCCAGGCTTTTATCACCAAGGTTCGCCAGGTAATGGAAGATTTGGCGATTAAAGGCGAAACCGCGGTTCTGCTCACCAGTCCGGGCATTCGTCCTTTTGTTCGTTCCATTATTGAACGTTTCCGCCCTTTAACGGTGGTTATGTCGCAAAATGAAATCCACCCCAAGGCTAAAATTAAAACCGTCGGCCAGATTTAGGAGCTAGGGAATGCGCTTAAAAAATTACCTTGCCGCCTCAATGACCGAAGCAATGAATCAGGTTAAAGAAGAATTAGGGCCGGATGCAATCATCATTTCCGTCGAAACGGTTGACGGGCAATTCAAAGTCGTTGCCGCGCTGGAAGAACGCGAAGACATTGATTTTAATGCCGCCGATGAACTGAAAATTACGCCCAGCCGTTTTCGCTTTGATGACAGCCATTTGCGCGATTGCCTTGACTATCACGGAGTAATCGACACCGTGGCCGAACGCATCTTGGCCTACTGCCGCAATTTAAGCCTTGAGCGCGGTATCAGCGACGAACACCGTCTGTTGTCCGCCTGCTTTGCCGAGATGTTTGCTTTCGGCTCGTTGCTGGATCTGAACTGTCCGGTCAAAATGTTTATGGGTGTTCCCGGTTCCGGCAAATCGACCATCATCGCCAAAGTGGCCACTCAGGCGCGTTTTAATAAAATCCGCTGCTGCATTATCAGTACGGATAATGTCCGCGCCGGCGCCAACCACCAGCTTGAAGCCTTTGCCAAAATTCTTGAAACCGACTTTTTCTTTTGCAAAGGCGGCCGCAGCCTTTTTGACGCAGTGCGTTCCGCCCGCCAAAATTATCAACTGGTCTTAATCGACACGCCGGGAGTAAATCCCTTTATCGCTGCTGAAATCGAGCGTTTGCGCAGCTTGGCCGAAGTTGTTAAATGTGAAATGGTCATGACGGTTGATGCCGGCAAAAACTCTTTTGAAGCGGTGGAAATTGCCGAGATTTTTAATCAGTTCGGCATTAAATACCTGCTGCCCACCCGGCTTGATTTAACCCGCCGTATCGGTTCGTTGATTTCGATTGCCGGCTGCTGCCGCATCGGCTTTTGCGCGGCCAGTGTCAGTTCAGGCATTGCTCAGGGACTGGCATCGGTTAACCACAAGTCTTTGGCCAAACTTATTTTGTCTTGATTGAGAAAGAGGAAACCATGGAAAACAAACAGGATGAACTCAAAATTATGCCCCGGGGCGCCGCGCCGCGCAGTGTCCGCCGCGGCAAAAATATGATTGCGGTCGCGTCCGGCAAAGGCGGCGTGGGCAAAACCTGGTTTTCGATTACTCTGGCACATGCCTTGAGCGGCTACAAGCAGAAAACGCTGCTTTTTGACGGCGATTTGGGGCTGGCCAACGTTGACATTCAGCTTGGCTTAATGGTTAAGGACGACTTGGGCAGCGTGATTGCCGGCAGCAAAACCCTCAATCAGGTTATTCATCATTGCGACAAAACCCGTTTTGATATTATTGCCGGACGTTCCGGCTCGGCCGGGCTGGCTTCCATGCCTATCGGACGATTGCAGATTTTGGGCGAGGACCTTTCCCTGCTGGCCTCGTCTTATAACAAAGTGATTCTGGATATGGGAGCCGGTGTGGAAAAACCGGTGCGCATTCTCTCCAGCATGGCCGAAAAGATTATCGTTCTCTGCACCGACGAGCCGACTTCCCTGACGGATGCTTACGCTTTTATCAAAATTATGGCTATGCAGTACCCGAAATCGGATTTGAATGTGGTCATCAACCAGGCCAATTCGATTCGCGAGGGGCAGCGCACTTATGACACTTTGTTAAAAGCCTGCACCAACTTCTTGAAAATTAATCCGCCGCTCTTAGGTATAATCCGCAGGGATACGCGGGTGCGTGATGCCATCCGCAATCAAACCCCGTTGATTAACCGCTTTCCCACTTCCGAAGCCGCTGAAGACGTGATAGCCATTGCCCGCAAACTGATAACCGAATGAGGCCAGCATGGAAACGATTGTCCCACCCGTAACAACGCCCGGTTTAACGCCGGGAACCGATAACGGCGGTGTCGGCGGCAGTCTGGATGTTTCCGGCAGCGGCCTGGAGGGGCTGAAACCGGGAATCTCCGTCAATGTGTCGGTTCAGGGCGGCTTGGACGGACTGGCTGCATCGCTGAAACTGAATATAAACAACCGATTGTTCCAAATTCCGGTCAAGCTGAATCTGACAGCCAATACTCAAACCTTACGGCTGCCGGAAAATCGTCCGTATCCCGCCGAAATTAAAATAACGGCATCCCGTCCGGAAAGTTTGTCTTTCAAATTTGTAACCATTGACGGCCAGCCGCCGGAGAAATTTGTTCAAACGCTTCGTTTGCCGCAGCAGATGCCGGCGGCGGAAAAAATGCCGTTGATTAATCATACCGGCAGCGAACTGAAGCCGGAAGTACAGTTGCATAATCTCAACTTTAAGAGTATTGCCGAGAATCTCTCGGCCCTCGCCGGTGATAAACTTTCGCCCGAAACGGTTGCAAAGCTGCAGGGAGGAGAAGTCTCCGCCGGCTTCCGCCGGGTATCGGCCGCGCCGCAGCTCCCGGCACCGGAAATCCGGGAGGTTCTGCAAAATTTGAAAACCGCGTTGGAGCAGGGGGATTTTAAAACCTTTGCTGCGGAAATAAGTAAACTTTCCGGCCGGACGCTGCCCGCCGCAACCGTTGTCCGCCCCGAAATCGGTCTGACCAGTTTTAAAACCCCTTTGGGCGAATTTGTCAGCGCCACGCCGCTGCGGCTGGATAATCAGCTTCCGGTAGAACTTGTTATCAAAACGGTAACCCTGCCGCCGGCATTTCAGGACGGCAAAACGGAGACGGCCGATCCGTTGGCTGCCAGTGCGCGTCTGATTGAGGATTTGGCGGCAATGCCTTCCCTTCCCAAAACCCCGGGCAATGCCGTTTCGGTTCCGGTAACCAAGCTGCTTGACCTCCTCAAACCGTTAAATCTGCCCTCTGAGACCATGGCCGCCGTCGTTGCCAAGCTTCCCGCCGGCGATGCACGGATGCTGGCCAATCTGGTTAATTATGTCAAGGCTTCCGTTCATGGGGATATCAGGCAATGGTTAGGGCCGGAATTGGTTGAACAGCTTTCCCTTTCCGGTCCGGAAGGGCGGGAGGCTTTGCAGCAGCTGACAACGGTTTTCACCGCGTCTGCGCGTGAAACGCCGCTGTGGCGGATTGTCGAAATCCCGTTTTATACCGGAGAAAACCTGGAAAAAATCCGCTTGGCCGTCAAAAAAACAGAAGACGAAGAAGAAGACGCCGCTGAGCGTCCGAACCGCCGCAGCGGTACCCGTTTTGTGGTTGACACTAATTTTACGCGCCTCGGCCGCTTTCAGTTTGACGGCTACTCGCTCGCCCACGAAAAGCGTTTTGATCTGATTATCCGTACCGAACGTTTTGTAGGCAATGATTTGTGCGCCAATATCATGCGGATTTTCAAAAATACGCTGCATGAAGTCGATTATGTCGGAACGATTAAGGTCAATGTTAAGGAAAATTTTATCAAAATCGGCGAAGATATGCCTGAGGAGACTTTAGCGACGGGAATATTTATATGAGCACTTATTCAAATGATCCGCTGGGCTACTATGCAATTTTGGGTCTGCCGTACAACGCCGGCGACGAAGAGATAAAACGCAGCTACCGCGAGCAAGCCAAACGCTGGCATCCTGACCATAATACCGATCCGGCGGCGGTGGAAACTTTTCAGAAAATATCGGTCGCTTATGACGTTATCAGCGATGACGAACAACGCCTGATTTATGATTTGCTGGCCCAGATTTATCTGCCCGAAAAATTTCCCGATATGAAAGCGCTGAAAGTTTATACCAACCGCAAAGGTCAGGAAGATGTCAACCTTCGAGCACTCAAGCTGCGTCAGGTTATCGGCCGTCTGGTCTCTTTCAGTGACCGGGAAACCTCTGAAATCTGCAATTTTAACGAAGCCAAAAGCGTTGTGCTGCATAATTCATTTTTGAACTGGACACTCGGTTGGTGGAATATTCCCGGTTTGGCGCACAATATTCACGCCATTGCCGCCAACTATAAAAATGTCGGAGCCAACCGCCGGGCGAATTTAACTCTGCTGGTCCATAATATGCTGGCTTACGCTCAGGAAAACAAACCTCTCCAGGCCAGCCAGTCAGGAAAACTGGCATTGGCTTATGCCGATTCCCTGCAGCAAAACCTGATTAACCGTTTTTTGCGCCGTCTGCCGCAGCAGCAGGTGCCGCCGCTGCCGGCCTGGAATTTCAGCCAGCTGAAAAATCTGCAATTGCTGATTCCCGGAATTTTGGTTCTAATTCTGCTGATGGGCGTTTCTACCCGGGTGATGAACTGGCGGGAATTTAACAAATATTTTGCCAAACATGACAATGTCACTTATTACCAGGAAGTCCGATTCAACAGCGGGCGCAGTGTCGATGACGTTGTTGTTTCCAAAGTCGTGGATATTCCGGTTGACACTGAAGACTTGAACCGCCTTTACCATACGATTGAAGCGGTGAACGTCATGTACGGCCCGGATGAAAATTTTGACCGGCTGACTGAAATCAAAGGACAAACAACCGTGCGCCTTACCGGCTATACGCCCAATCAGGTCTGGGCACGGATTATGGTGGACAACGGCGAAATGGGCTTCGTTAAAATGGACAAGCTCAAAAAGGGCATCGGCCGCAAAATTCCCGATGACAGCAAGATCTACACCGGCCTGCGGTAAATTGCAAATTTCAGTTTTTTAGATTTGGCGCCCGGCTATCCGAAACGTCTATGCTGGGTGGAAAAAAGAAAAAACACCGCTGATATAGTATTGACTTATAACGCGTAATATGCTAAGTTAAGAACAGACAAGGTTCAGTTATAACGAGGTGTATTATGAGAAAGGCTGTTGCGATAGGATTATCGGGGCTTGTTATCTACAGCTATTCCGGAGTAGGTCATTCTTCTCTGAAACCGCTTGCATCGGCAGTTTCTCATCAATACACGCACCTCATAGACAATAATCAAAGCCTACCATTGAACCGGCTGTCTCAGTCCGCTCTGCTTGCGGAGCGGACTGTCTCTCTTTCCAAGTTTACTCAAATCGCCAGTGTGACTTTTATTACCGGCGGCAGCCGGCTGGATTTTGGCAATGTTGAATTTGAAGATGCATCCGTTCAGGCCTGTCAAAAACGCGGATATAACCTGACAGCCTGCGACGGGGGCTATTGGCAATATGATTTCTGCCCGTATAATAATGAATATTTCAGACAATGCTGTGCCGATAAGTATAAATATACGTCAGACAGTTGTTCATATCCGAATGAGTTAAGTTCAGACGGCTGCGGTGGCAAATATCGCTGTATCTGCAACCGTACGCTTTATCCGGTTGAGAGCTGTGCGTCGCCGCAGGTCGTTTCTGATGACAGCTGTATAGAAGGCAATAAGAAATATTATTCCGAATGTTTGTGCCCGAGTAACTATAACCAAATCTGTGACGGTAAAAATCAGGAGGGAAACGGGGAAGGCTGCACTTATCAGGGTACAACTCAATATACCGGTTGCCGCTGCAAAAACGGCTATAACATGACTTGCGGTGACTTGGGGCCGGTTACGCCGAGTGATTATTGTTTAATGAACGGTATAAAATACTACAACAATTGTAAAACCTGTGAAAATAAATGTTTATTAACCGCCTGTCCGACCGGGGTTGTCTGTGAAAAGGAAAACTGTTCGGGAAAATATTGTCCTGTCGGCTGTGCTGTTAACTATAAGGATTTGGATAATTATTGGTGCGCTGGTGCTTTGCGGTGCTGGTTTAAATAAAAGGAGAAAGAAAATGAAAAAAAATATGCTATTGATTGCAGGAGCAACGCTGCTGATTTCAGCTTTCTCAGCTGGATTAATCCGGGCGCAGACATGCATACAGCCGCCAACCTGTGAAGAACTGGGATATATCTATTCCGCTGATGAATGTGTTAACGGAAACAATATTCTAAAATGTCCCACGGATCTCAGCAAGATGGTTTGCAGTTTTGATGCCATTGGCAATGACGGAGACATACTTTATGCCGACCATTCGACATCTTCTGAAGTTATTAATGCTAAAACACCGATAGCCGTCATATTTGATGCCGGTAATCGTTTGGCTGTTTCTTTGGAAGCAAAAATATATCAAAAAGGAGACAGCGTTATCTGGGGAGCAGAAGGCGATATTCCCGGATTGGCTAATTGTTCGGGCACTGATTGTGAAGATAGCAGTATTACAAATACAAATATGATTATGTCGTATGGCGAAGCTAATAATAAATCATATCCGATGGCAGAGAGCGTGCGCTCTTACTCACCGGCCGGATGCAAACAGGCTTGGTGCGGAGCCGGAAAATGGTCAATGTTAAGCATGGGAGATTTTAAGAAAATTTATGCCGCTCAGAAAACAATAACTGCAACATTTAAAAAATTGGGAAAATCTTTAAGTTCAAATAACTGGAATGTTTTTTTAACATCTTCTCCGTATGACAAAACGAGTTATAATGCATATTCATTTTTTGTCGGTGTGGATGCAAACCTGGTCCCGCCTAAATCGGGAGAGGGATTCGATGCAATATGGGATTTGGCGTTGCCCAACGGAGCATCTTGGCAGTTTATGCTGTTTCGGGTAATCCGTTATTAAAAACAATAAAACCCTCTGAAATGAGGGTTTTATTGTTTATGCTTCTTTTTCAGACATTTTAATTTGTTCAATATGAGTAGCTTTGCCGCTTTTGTCGTCAATGTCGATTAACACGCCGAACAGGGTCCCCGGGCCTTTGGCCGGAGTCAGCCGTCCGCCGGTATATTTGCGCAGCAAACGGTTAAGCGGCTCGGTCTTGTCAAAGCCGATGACAGAGTTATAGTCGCCGCACATGCCGACATCGGTCTGATAGGCGGTCCCGCCGTCTCTGATACAGTAGTCTGACGTCGGAATATGCGTATGCGAACCGATAACGGCCGAAACGCGCCCGTCAAGGTAATGTCCGATTTCAATTTTTTCCGCCGTTGCCTCGGCATGAATGTCAACAAAAATGGCGTTGATGTTTTTACCCAGCGTATAATTTTTCAGCAGCTTGTCAATTGCCTGTGCCGGACAGTCGACCGCTTCCATAAACAGGCGTCCCAGCAGCTGTGCAATCAGGATTTTTTTGCCGTTTGGCAGTTCGATTTCAATCGCGCCTTTGCCCGGCAGTCCTTCCGGATAGTTCAACGGACGGACGATACGTTTGCATTCGTCCAGAAAAGGGATTAAATCGCGTTGCTGCCAAACATGATTTCCGGTAACCAGAGCGTCCACTCCGGCATCCAGAAACTGGCGGCAGATGGAAGGACTGGCGCCGAACCCGTGGGCGGCGTTCTCAATATTGACGATAACCGCGTCCGGCTTATAGCGTTCGCGGAGTTTGGATAAATTGTTAAGCACGGCGTCTCTGCCGGCGCGGGCAACCACATCCCCGCAGTAAATAATTCTCACTGTCTGAACTTTCTTCTCTGTTTTTGACGTCTCGTAACACAAAAAAACTCCGGTAAAACGGAGTTGTAAAATAGTTTCTGTGGAGGGGCCGTCTCGCCGTATCAGTTACATTCTTATCGAACCGCTTCTCAATAAAGTGGGCGCCATTTGAAAAGACCTCGGTCAGATCAGGGACAGCTCCCTATAAAATAATGTTGGCTCGGAAGATCTGCGGAAACACGCACCAGACAGCTCGCCTCCTATGCCGTTAGCTTACAATGATTCGATTTTTTTTGCAACAGAATTTATTTCTTCAGTCAGATTTTGCAGCTTTTCCGCCAGTTCTTTATCCAAACCGGGGAGTCGCGAGTTATCCACAGCTTCCCCTCCGGCAACCGCCTGCGGCACGCCTTTTTTCAGTTCGGTAAGCTCATCGGCCAGCAACAGTCCCACCATTGCCAGCAGCATATTTTCATTAACTTGCAGACTGCCGCCCGTAATCATCCACGCTTTCTCGTCCAAAAGGCGGGAAAGCTGCATAATCCGGACTTCCTGACCGTCTTCGCAGGCAACGGCATACTCTCGGGAGTTAATTGTTATCGTTACTTGTGCCATCGTTTTCCAATACTTTATCTAAACGGGTCATGACGGTGTTGATGTTGTCAATGATTTTGCGGGAAGATGCTTTCAAAAGCTCCAACCGGGCTTCGCTGTCCTTCAGTTCGGCACCGTACCTCTTTTCTTTGCGCGCCAGCTCGTCTTTCTTGCTGCCTATCGCGCTGTTTAAGCGGGCCAGCGCATCGCTCAGGCCGGCAATGGCGGCGCTTGTCTGCGGCAGTTCGGCATTTTTTTCGGTCATGATAAAATTTCACTTCCTTTTAAGGGATTATTCTCGTATATTGAACAGCATAATACTTTTTCTTAAACATTAATTCAAGCGGCAAAGAAATCTTATGCAAAAGTTTATTGTAAAAATCACTTCGGAAAACATCTCGTTAATCGACGATTCCTGGGTGGAATGTTTTCTGCTCGATTCGGCGGCGGATACGGCTTTTAACCGCCGTTTTGCCGAAGCGGCACGCAAAGCCGGAAAACTGCTCCTTTCCTGCGGAGACAAAGCGCCTGAACTGTGCAGGGAACTGGGACTGGACGGCGTTGTGGTCGATTTGAGCAAAAACGAAAAGCCGAAAGCCGAATTCCAGTTCTTGCGTAATTTTCTCGGCAAAGACGCCGTTATCGGCGCTGTCACCCGCAACCGCCGCCACGAGGCGATGGTTATCAGCGAGTTCGAGCCGGACTTTCTTGTCTTTCAGGCCTGGAATGACGGAATTGAACAGGTGCGCGAGCTGGTTTCCTGGTATAACGGGCTCTTTTTAATTCAGTCGGCCATTCTCTGCCGGGACGAAAATCTCGATTATGCGGGCTTTGATTGCGATATTGTTATTTTATCTGACCGCGAATATACGATTTTTGTTGCTAAAAAACAAAGTTTAGATTAAGTTCTTGATTAAAATTTCGAAGAGTCTCGAAATCATTTCAACATTTAAACATTGTAAATATGGAGATAAAATATGAAACAACTCGCAGGTTCTATCCGCATCGGCTGGGTAATTGAATACAAAGGCAAACCCTGGACCATTACCAAAGCTATGCATATCAAGCCGGGCAAGGGCGGTGCTTTTATGCAGGTCGAAATGAAAGCCGTTGAAGAAGGCACCAAAACCAACGAGCGCTTCCGTACCGAAGACACCGTTGAAAAATTAATGGTTGAAGAAAAAGACTGCCAGTTCCTCTTTGAAGACGGCACCGGATTGACTTTTATGGACAGCGAGACTTTTGACCAGTTCTCCATGCCTGCCGATATCCTCGGCGACAGCCGTCCTTTCATGACCGACGGTATGCAGGTTATCATCAGTTTCATCGATGGCAAGCCGATTTCGGTCGAACTGCCGCAGCAGGTTGTCTGTGAAGTTGTTGAAACCGAGCCCGTGGTAAAAGGACAGACGGCCGCTTCTTCTTACAAACCGGCCATTCTGGACAACGGCGTTCGCACCACGGTTCCTCCGTTCATTGGCGTCGGCGACAAAATTGTTGTCGGCACGGCTGAAGCCAATTATGTTGAAAGAGCAAAATAATGTCATATCTCTCACCCAGTTTGACGCTGTTGATTAATGCGGTTAAAAAGGCCTCGGGGTCGCTTAACCGCGACTTCAGCGAAATCGAACAGCTGCAGTCTTCGGTTAAAGGCTACAAGGAATTTGTCGTCGCTTCTTATACCAAAGTTTCCAAAGCGCTGCAGGTCGAATTAGGCAAAATTCACCCTGATTACGCATTGGTTTCCGAGGCGGAAAAGCTGGGTGCGCGCAATTGTTATATCGTTTCGCCGATAGACGGTCTGAGCAACTTTGCTCACGGCATTCCGCATTTTGCCGTCAGTGTAGCCGTTTATGAAAATAATACGGTTACGGCGTCCGTCGTTTATAATCCGGCCACCGACTGCCTCTATTTTGCCGAAAAGGGCAAAGGCGCCTATAAGGAAGGTTTCCGTAACCATGAGCGTTTGCGCGTATCTTCCCGTCGTGATTTGAAAGAGGCTTTGGTTGCGACATTGGTTAATTATAACGAAAATGTCAGCGAATATGACGTTATTCAAAAGCGTTTGGTCGCCGCCACCGACAATCTGCGCATTTCCGGTTCCTGTGCGCTGGATCTGGCTTATGTCGCATCCGGAAAATATGACGCGGCTGTCAGCCGCGGCAATAAATTGTCCGATTTTGCGGCCGGCCTGCTTCTTGTCAAAGAAGCCGGCGGTTATATCTATGATATTGACCAAAAAGACAAACGGACCGAGAATTTGAGTCTCGTTCTGAATTCCGGCAATATTTTTGCCGTTAACAACGAACTGGGCAAAAAACTCGGTGAATTATTTTCTGAATAGTTAAAAGGGGGAGGGACTTTCATGCAGTTTAAGCGTCTGGTAATGGCTTCGGTTTGTGCTCTGGCTTTACAGGGAGCCGCGTTTGCGCAGGCTGCCGACGATGTCTATGTTGACTTGTCGGTGTTGAACAATTTGCAGCCGGGCGATTCGCTGTTCGTGGAAACCCAGCCCCTGTTTCCGGTGGTTAAAAAAGCCCCGGTAAAGAAAACGGTTCGAAAGAAAAAAACGCCGAAGAAAACGGTTGCTCCGGCCAAGCCGGTTGCTGAAAAAACACCGGCTCCGAAAAAAGAAGAAAAAGCAATAGCGATTTTGCCGCAGGCGCCGGAAATTCCTCAGCCCCTGGCTGAGGCCAAACCGGAACCGGTTAAACCCGCCAATCCGATAACCGTTGCCGATGACCGGGAACCGGTTCGGGAGACGGTTGCCGATGTTGATGTTGTCCGCCCGGCGGAAACCGATAATGGAAAAGCTTTGTCCGAACCAAAATCCGAAGAAGTCTCAAAACCTGCCGCTGCGCTGATTGAACCGGCTAAAACGGAAGTCTCGGTTCCTGCCGCCGAAGAAACGGCCAAAGCGCCGGAAAAAGCTGCCGCCGTACAAGAGGCTGAAAACGTTCCCGCTGCCGAAACTGCACCGGCGGCCGAACCTGAAGAAAAAAAAGAAATCAAGCCTTTGCTTCCGGTAGGGGACAAGACGCCGGCCGCGGCGGAAGCCGGACGGCAGATTTTCTTTGCCGATGATTCTTTTGAAATCAGCCCGGAAAATGCGGATAAGATTATTTCTTTGATTGAAACGTTTGAAGATCCCCGCAAACATAAAATTGCCATTTATGCCTATAACTATGACAACGGCGAAAATACCTTTAAAAAGAAAAAGCTGAGCCTTGACCGCGCCACGGAAATCCGCTCGCTGCTTTTGAACAAAGGGTATAAGAATTTCAGCATTAAGGTAATCAATATTACCGATAATCCTGAAAAGCGCAATTTAGTGGAAATTGAAGAAATTAAATAAAAATTTTAAAAAAATGTAAATTAATGCTTGCCTTATTCAAGAGTCTAATGTATAAGAGCACTAAATTTACATGTCTGGAAATTAAAGTTTTGGAGAAAATAGATGAAAAAAGGTATTCATCCGGATTATCATGAAATCACTTATGTGATGACTGACGGTACTGAAGTTAAAACGAAAACCACCTGGGGCAAAGCCGGTGATAAAATGACTTTGGAAATTGACCCGAAATCTCACCCGGCGTGGACAGGTGTTCACCGTATGGTAGATACCGGCGGTCAGGTTTCCAAATTTAACTCTAAATTCGGTGCTTTCGGCCTGAAACAGGATACTTCCGTTTCCGGCAGCAAATAAGCCCGAGCGTTTAGTCTTTATTAACCTGCATTATGTAATATTAATGCAGGTTTTTTTTATGCTTTACTGAGTGGCTGATATGGTAAAAATAATACATTTTGAGGTTTATGCCGACCGCGGCGACGGCTGGAAACTGGTTGACCAGTTTTCCAGCGATCAGCGTCAGGAGGCAGTCAATCTGGCTAAGGAACTTGAAGAAGACAACCGGGTTGCCGTCAAAATTATCCGCGAAATTTTTGACGTTCAGGACAATACTTATCAGGAAAGCGTCGAATATATCAGCGGCCTTGGCCGTAAAAAGCGCCACCAGCGGAGTTCCGAAAAGTTTTCCACCAGCTATGGCGGGGAATATAATGTCGAATATGAAAAGCCCGAAGATGACAAACCGGCGGCCAATACGATGGTAGGGGCTTTGATTAAGCTGGTTGCAATTATTTTTCTTTGTCTGGCAATGGCCAATTTGCTGGTGAGCCTGCTGGAACCGGTTATTGAAACCTTTATTCCCGAAGATCGCCGCAAAACCGTCCTTTTCTTTGTTTTCTTCATCATCTTTATGATTATCACAATCCCGCTGATTTTGAAGAAAGTTCCCTGGTCGGCCTTTTATGCCCATACCGAGCGCAAAAAGGTGATTAACGAAAGCCGCTTTTTTAACAAGGCGGAAGCTATTATCCGCCGTTATAACCTCAATGATGAATATGAAGAGGCGATAGCCCCGATTTATCCGGAAGCCCCGCTGGAACACAAGCGTTACATCATTGAGTTTTTGACCCAGATTTTGGGCAGCCTGGATGCCAACACCTCTTTGCATGACAGTTTCACCCGTCTGGGGATTAAACTTGTGGTTTACGGCGGCTGTCTGGAGCTGTCGCGCTACTGCGGCCTGATTATCTCCGAAGCTAACTCGCTGCTCTATGAATCATTTAAAATTCTTGACGGAGACAATCCCGATTTGCAGGCCTTTTATGAAGCTAAAAGGAGCTATAAAGACAACAAGGTAGCCATCTTTTTAACCGGGGTCGGCGCTTATTTGATGGCTCAGGTTATTAAAGATGAGAAAATGGATGCTTATATCCTGAAGGCGACGGTCAAAAAATGGCTGGAGCTGAACAAACAGCCGGAACCGCTTCCCGACACGCCGGAAGAGGAAAAACCGGTTTTACAGGAGAAGGATGTCATGTTTAAATGTATTGCAAGCATTCGCACGTCAATTAATTTTTATGACGATGAAAAAGAAGTTTCCGCCGAAAACACCAGCGTCGTGCACGGCGAAATACGCAATATCATTGCCAATCTTGTCGCCAAACTGGAAGGGGAAAATGTAATTGAGAGCGGAGAAATCACTTCAATCCAGTTTAAAAAGCTCAATAATGCGGTTAAATTTGTGATTGATTTTCTTACCGATGTCGAAAATTACAAGGAGCAGTCCAGCGAAGAAGGGCTTATTCTCGACAACAAATGCTGTGTTTTGGATATGCCGACGGAAGATGAACCGAACCTGAATCCTTTTCTGGCAGATGTTTTTGAACAAACTTACAATAACGAAATTATTGTCAATGACATTATTAAAGATGAATTGACCGACAGCAAATACGAGTTCGATTTTCTCGGAGAAAAGAAGCTCAGCCGCACCGGAAAAACGGCGGCGCTCTATAAATTAGTATATTAATAGAATAAAGATATATGTTGCCTCCTCAACGCATTTATGCTATGATAATAAACAGTTGATTTAAGGAGATTTGTGATGGTAAGCTCTATCTCAAGCACGACAAACAAAGACGAAAACGGCATCAGCAGCTGGGAAAAAACGGTTCAGGATGTCAACGACATCGATGAAAAGTTTTCCACGGCCCGAGACATGGGATACACCCGTTTGAACTATGCGCGAGTAACCACCATTGGGTCGCTTGCCGAATATGATTCCGTGGATTATTACAAAATTCAGGTGCAGTCCAACGGCAAATTGTCAATTTCGCTGCGGGGAACCCAAGGCGACGAAGAAGAAAAAGTGCTTGACCTCTCCGAATATGAAGAAAAATTGAACGAGCTGAAAAAGCTGACCGATCCCGAGGGCTGGGCAAAAGAGCAGGAAGAGAAAAAAGCCGCCGAGGCTAATCAGAAACTGCTGGAACTGACGGCGAAAGGTTTTCAGCTTCAGGTTTATACCGTTAAAAACGGCAAAGAAGTTCTGGTCGGCGACAGTGAGGCTGAAAAAGGCAGCAAAACCTATGAGGCGATGAAGGAAATTCTTTCCGGCGATTACCGCGCCAAAAAAGGCACCTATTACATCAAGGTTTCCCGTGACGATACCGTTGACAGCAAGGAGGAGATGCCTTATGCGCTGCAAATTATGCAGGGCGACAGCTACAAACATGACTATGTTATGAAAGAGCAGGTATCAGAAGATACCACCAACAAGAAAAACACCAATGTTCCGACCTCTTCGACCGATGGGGCGCTCTCCGGCGCCAATGCCATGATGATTCAGGCGGCACGTTATCAGACAACGGCGCAAATGCTTGAAGTCGGCTACCAGAATTTGGCCAGCATCTACAGCAGCGGTTCAACCACAACGGTTGGTGCGTTGAGTGTCAGCAAATTATCATAAATACTAAAAAAGTTCTTGTATATTGTGTAAAGAAAAACTATCCTAGGGATAGTTTTTCTTTGTTATGGATAAAAAAGTAGATATTTAAGAAAGGATTTTACAATGACCGCTCCTTTAATGCCGAGAGCTACGGCTGTCTGGCTGGTTGAAAACACGACCCTGACCTTCAAACAGATTGCCGATTTTTGCGAATTGCACGAACTTGAAGTTCAGGCAATTGCCGACGGTGATGTTTCTTTTAACATTATCGGCATTAACCCGTTGGAAACCAATCAGCTGACCGCTGAAGAAATCAAACGCTGCGAAGCCGACAAAAGAGCTTCCCTCCAGGCTAACGAACTGGAATTGAACGTCCGTTTGAAAAACGCCAAAGCCAAAAAGCTTTTGTCTCCGTCTCAGCGCAGCGACAAACCCTGCGCCGTTCTCTGGATTATTAAAAATTGTCCGGAAATTATTGATTCTCAGATTTGTAAGTTGGTCGGAACCACAAAGCCGACGATTGCTTCCATCCGCAACGGAACGCACCATGACATGGCTAACATCCGGGCTAAAAATCCGGTTGCCATCGGTTTGTGTACCGAAAAAGAATTGGAAACCTCTTTAGCTTTCTGCAAAGCCCGTGCCGAGCGTGCGGCAGCGCCTAAGAAAGCCAAAGCTTCCAAAAGCAAAAAAACGGCTGCCAAAAAGGCCAAAACATCAGCTAAAAAGAAGGCATAAACAGCCGGTCTTTATCAACCGCCCTTCGGGGCGGTTTTTTGTTTGCAGAAGATAATGGCAGGTTTGTGATTTATCAACAGAATTTAAGCTTTAAAAGATTGGAACTTTTATTATATTACAACTATGGTTATAACATATTATGCCAAAACGGAATATAAATGCCAAAAAGGGAGACACCCGTGACCGACGTAATACAACTGGCTCAGAAATTAGTTCGTTTTCAATCGTTCGGAGGGCAGATAGAACCTGTCTTTGACTATCTGCATGCCGCTTTGTCCGGGCATGGCTTTAACGTCCGCCTGCTGGATTGTACCGAAGCCGGTCCTTCTCCCGTCCTTTATGCCGCCGCCGGCGAAGGGAAAGGCGGTCTGCTGTTTGCCGGACATCTTGACGTTGCTTCTCCCGGCACCGAAGCCGATTGGAAAAACGGGGCCTTTGCCGGAGAAATAAAAAACGGTTCCCTTTGTGCCCGCGGAATTTGCGAAATGAAAGGAGCCGTTGCGGCTTTTGTCGGTGCCTGCGAACAATTGCTTTCTGCCGGGGAGTTGCGTGGCCGGGTCGGAATTCTGCTTTCCGGCGACGAAGAAAGTTCCGTTCCCCGCGGACTGGAATGCGGAGCGAAATATTTGCTGCAAAAAGGGGAAAGCTATGATTGCTGTTTGTACGGAAGTCCGACGAACCCCAAAAAACTGGGCGAAGAAATCAAGATAGGTTCCCGCGGAGAGATTGTCTTCGAAATAACTTCTTTCGGTGCCTCGGGACATCCCGGCAGCCATTCCGCTCAGGGAAATTCCCTGCATAATTTACTCGATTTGCTCTGTAAAATAAAAGCCGACGCCTTGGATACCGGCAATGAAAAGTTCGGCCCCTCAACGGTGCAGGTCATTTCCGTGGAAACCGAAAATCGGGAAGACGGAGTTATTCCTTCCCGGGCATCGGCCAAGGTGAATATTTGCTTTAATACCAATCACCGTATGGAAGATGTTGTGTCCTGGGTACAGAAAAACGTCATTTTTTCCAGCGGGCAGTTTGAATTGAAATATGATTTGCGCCACCCGGGATATTATAATTATCCCGAACGGGAAATAAAACTTTTGCAGCAGGCGGTTGAACATTCAACCGGCATGCTTCCGCATTGCGGAACGGCCGGAGCGGCGTCTTCTGCTTCCGCCCTTGTTCAGCTGTGCCCGGTCATTGAATTCGGCTTGGTCAATGCATTAATGCACCGGGTCAACGAGAGTGCCAAAGTCGAAGATATTTATTTGCTTGAAATCATTTATAAAGACTTTATCCGCGCTTGTCTGAATTCTAACGGACAAAATTAGGGCCGTAACTGGTGGCGACCGAACTGCTGCCGTGTGATCTGCTGCGGTGATATCCGCTGTTGCGGGAAGAATGGGATTTCTTTTCCTGCGGCTCTTCCGGTTGCGGCTGAGGCTCCGTCTCCTCGGGAGATTCCGCCGGTTCTTCCGTTGTCTCCGGCAGCGGAAGCGGCTCAAGTTCCGGTACGCTATCCTCCGGATCCGCTTGTTCTGAAACGTCCGCCGGTTCGGCATCACCTCCGGCAAAAGGGTTTAAACCGCCGAAGTGGGCGGCCACTTCGGGAGACAGCGGAACTTCTTCCGCCGGCTGTATCGCCGGCAGTTCGGCTCTGTCGGCAAAGGGATTGTCCGGCGCGTTGTCTTGAGCGGATAGTTCTTCTTGCTGCGGCGGCCGGCGGATAATTTCTACCTTGTCCAGAATCTGGGCCGTTGATTTTTTTGCGGCCTTTGGTACAGAGGCATCCCTGAGCGGTGCTTCTGCCATCGGATTAATCAGCTGCGTCTGGCTGAACGGATTTAAAATCTTCCCCCCGGCGTCAACTTCAAGCCGTTGCTCGCTGCCCATCTGCGCCAAATCGTCTTCCAATTCCTGATTGGGCAGGGCTTGTCCGCTCTGTTCAATCGCCTGTAAATCTTTTACATAGGCGGCATATTCCTGCTGATATTTTGGAGTGGCTGCCTGAGGCTCTGCCTTTTCCTGCGGAACCTCGGGAAGCGTAATGTCAAGATTGGGGTTAAATTCGTCGGGAACGCTTTCTTCTTTGTTATCGGAAATCACTTCCGGCTGAAATGCCGGCTCGCTGTACTGAACTTTTTCGACGGTTGTCTGAACTTTGACTTCGGCCGGTTGGGGCGGCAGATTAAACGGCGGCAGTTTTTCCTGATATTGGATATCTTTTTGCGGAACGAAAAAAGCCGGCTGCGGCAATGCTTTACGGACATATTGTCCGGGCTGCTGTGCTGCGGCGGGCAGGTTGCCTGAAATCAAAAGGCTGAGTATTCCGCCGAAGATTAATTTGTTCATTGCTCTTTTCTCCGCAGGTCTAAGACAAAATTAACAAATACCTTATATCATATATATAACATGAAAAAACTTTTTTTTGTATTAATATTCTGCGGACTTATGATAACGGGACAGGCACTGCCCGCCCGGGGAGAGACCTCTGCCGCCCGCCGGGAATGTGAAAGCATGACCGTGGAACCGCAGATTAATTTTACCACTTCTTACGGCAAACTGGTTTATGATTTTTCACTTTCCAAAAATGAATTGAGCCGCATTGCCCGCCAGGCCGGAATTTTTGAAAAAGGGGTTTTTGCCGCCGGACTGGCTCTGGTCAATATTAATTCGGAATATGAATTAAGTACGGAAACCCGCGCCACACAGTCAAACGAGCGCTGTATCGTTCCGGTCGGCCTGAATGTTTATATCGGTTTTTCCCGTCCGATAATTTATCTTGCCAAAGAACTGCAGCCCGGAACCTGCAGCTATAATCTGGTTTTGCGTCATGAACAGGTGCATCAGCAAATTAACGTTCAGGCTTTGCAGTATTTTATCCCGATGATTCGCCGTGAACTGAGCGCCGCTGCGGCAAAAATTCCGGCTGTTTATGTCGGGCCGCTGGAAACGGAAGACAAAGCGCTGGAACAGCTTAACCGCCGCTATGCCGAAATCATTACGCCGCAGGTCAACCGTCTGCGCAGCCAAATTTTAGCTGAACAACGCAAACTGGATAACAGCCGCAACTATAAAATGGAAGGCGACGTCTGCCGAAAATTTAACCGCAGATCTCGCTAGGCCGCTCCAGGCAGGCATCAAGAAAGCCGTTGATCCCTTTGTAGGCATAGTCAATGTAGGTTTTGTCTTTGGCCGAATTTTCATTATAGTAAATACGAACCGTCGTCATGCCGATTTCTTTGGGAAATTCAAGGTTTGAATAGCTGTCGTCAACAAAAATGCAGTCTTTCGGGTCAACCTTGATACGCCGGCAAAGCTGTTTGTAAACTTCGGAGCTTTCGTTCTTTTTATAGGAATCAAAATCTTCAACCGAATAAAAACGGCCTTTGAAAAAATCATATAAGCCGATGTGTTTGAGAATCTTTTCGCAAATCTCCCTCGTGCTGGTGGAAAAGATATACTGCTCGCAGGGCAGGGCTTCCAGTTTTTCCAACAGGTTGTCATAAGGAACAATCGGCTCCACAGGTTTGCGTTTATGATAGGCCAGAAAAATGTCTCTCGGGTCAATGCCGTACTCTTTGACGAAGATTTCTCCGCCGTCGCGGTAAATGCGGTATGATTCTTTAACTTTGGCCTTTGCCGTTTCAAAATCAAGCGGCACGCCCAGATCTTCAATTGCGGCAATTGCCGTCGCTTCGTCCAATATATCTGCAAATTCCGGGGTAATGCGATACAAGGTGTTATCCAAATCCCAGATTATATTTTTTTTGCAAAATATCACTTCTGTACTCCATCATTAAATTCATCAAACCCGACAATTTTAACAGATAAAGAAATTTCGTCAACATTGATTATTGATAAAATCGGTTTCGTTGAAAATGCCGGTGCCTGTCTTATATCTAAAAGGTAAGATAATTTAGAAAGGGGAATAAAAGCATGAAAAATTTAGTTTTGGCCGTCGGCGTTTCGGTTTTGGCTCTGGCCGGATGCGACAATAACGCCAACGCTCAGGCTCAGCAGGTGTCGGCCGATGTCGGTTCGCCGCAGGGAAACAACACTCTGATTATTGAAGAGGGCTATACCGTGGTTGATCCGGTGCAGCCGGTTCAGCCCTCCGGCGCCGTCGATGTCAATAATCAGATGCAGCCGCTGCCGGGTGACCCGGGAGTGGATGTTGCCCCGCTGCCGGAAGGAAATCAGCCTGCCGCATTGCCGAATGCGGGAGATGCCGTTTTGATTCAGGAAACCATCTCATCCACCACCACTCAGCCGATGCAGTAAACTTCATATTTCGGTTTCACCGTTTTTTGAGACTGAAAAGCCCCTCGTTTGAGGGGCTTCTTCGTTGTATAAATTAATGAGTATTGGTCTGGCGGCGCCTGATTTCTTCTTGCAGTGCTGCTTGGCGGCCGGCGCCGGTAACACGGGCGCGGTCCTCCTGAGCCGGCTCCTGACCGTTCTGCCGTGCCAGTCTGATTCGTCCGCGTGCGGTTAAGGCTGCATTACGCTCATCGTGACGGGCAATGATTTCCTGCTGTTCGGCTGTCGGATTAGGCGACATAACAGCGGCCTGATAAGCATATTCGGCTTCTTTTCGTTTAGCCTCCAGCTGTTCTTTGCGGATGCCGTAATTGTAATCGGAAACGATTTTTTGTGCTTCCTCCGGCATAAAGCCTAAAGTTTCAGTCTGGAACATTCCCTGACTGTCTTTATTGACTTCTTCCATGCCGACAACTTTAGCCCCGGCAGCAGTGTAAGCTGCGTAAAGCAGGGCGGCAGATTTCGGGTCTTTGGCCTTGCTGGTGCGCAAGTCAAATTCTTTGGTGGGATTTTTTGCCATATCGGCAACGGCATGAGCCTTGGCGGCTTCATACAGTTTGCCTACCGTTTCGGCATTATGTCCTTTCAGCTGTTTGCGGGCGCTTTCCGGCAGATTGCGGATTTTACTCTTGTTCAGTGAATAAAAAGGATTTGCTTTCTGCGGTTCAATGCCGGCCTCTTTATAAGCGGCAAACCAGGCCGCCTGTTCCGCCGGATCCTGATGCCGGCTGATGTCGGCTTCTTTCGTGCCGTGGGCGGCATAGTCTTTGGTAATCGCCAGCTTTTTCTCATAATCGGTCAGATACGGTTTCTCACCCTGATTATATTTTTCAATATTGGCTTTCTGTTCCGGCGTCAGCTGGTCGGCAAATTCGCTGACGTCAATGTTTTCCGGCTGGCCTTTCATTTTCAGGCCGTATTTGACACAGGCGGCTGCCAGTTTGTTGGCAAATTCCGGCGTCATGCCGTCTTCGAAAATAATTCCCGGCTGACCGTCCAAAGCGGCCTTGCGGACCAGTGCATCCAAAAATTCATAATCCGGGCCTTTGTCGTCGGTGCTCTCGACTTCAACGTTTTTAGCGTCGTGATACAATGCGCGTGCAGCCGGTTTGCCTGCCGTTTTGTCTTCCTCGGTCTTATAATATTTCATACCGTAAGCCGGGGATTGCTCATTGGTATTTTCATAGACATAAGGCGGCTGGTGCTCCTGTTCGCACCAGTTTTTGTAATAGGTGTCAAGGTCTTCGTTTACCGGTTCGTTTCCGCTCAGCGGTTTTTGGGAAAAATGGGCAAAGTCATCTTCTTCCCGGCGGTTCTTTTCTTCAAAGCGGCGGATTAAGTCATCCAGACGGCTGGTGTCGTCATTGTTGATTTCGTCCTGCAAAACCTTGTCGTCAAAGCCGATATTGCGTAACCAGTCTCTGAATTCCGGATTCTGCATGTAATCTGTATTTTCCATTGTTTTTCCCCGTTAGTTTCCTTGTATTATCATTACTATAACTTATTTTTGCCTAAAATTCAACTCTTTTTGTCTAAAAGTTTGACTTTTTCCCGCTTGGCCTTAAAAAAATCTTTCAGAATTTGCCCGCACTCCCGCTCCATAATGCCGCCCTGAACTTCCGGCCGATGATGACAAGTCGGGCTGTCATAGAATTTGACGCCGGAAACGACGGCGCCGCCTTTGGCATCAATCGCGCCGAAATAAAGGTTTTTGATGCGGGCAAAAGAAATTGCCGCCGCACACATGGTGCAGGGCTCCAGCGTTACATATAAATCCATGCCGCGCAGGCGGTTGCATTTCAGCTTTTCGCAAGCCTTGCGGATGGCCAGAATTTCCGCATGGGCCGAGGCATCGGCAACATGCTCGCTGAGGTTATAGGCCTCGCTGACAATTTCGCCGTTTTCCGGGTTCACCACCACGGCTCCGATGGGCACTTCGTCCTGTTCAGCGGCATAAGCGGCCAGCGCCAGCGCCCGTTCCATAAATTTTATTTCCAACTTTAATATCCTTTAGTTGATTAATAATTGATTGTATGCTAACAAAAAAGAAAAAAGGAAAAGTTAATATGAGCGAAAGAATAGCAAAATTTATGGCTCGTTCCGGCGTTTGTTCCCGCCGCGAAGCGGAAGAACTGATCAGACAGAAACGGGTGACCGTCAACGGGGAAATCGTAGCCTCTCCCGCCCTCAACGTGGACGGAAGCGAAAAGATTCTGCTTGACGGCGAAAAGCTGCCTGCCGTTGAGGCAACCCGCCTGTGGCTTTATTACAAGCCGGTCGGTCTGCTGACCACGCATAAGGATACGGACAGCCGTCCGACCGTTTTTGACAATCTTCCGGCCGGAATGCCGCGGGTCATTTCTGTCGGCCGTCTGGACCTTAATTCCGAAGGGCTGCTTTTGCTGACCAACAACGGCGAACTGAGCCGCAAGCTTGAGCTTCCTCAAAACGGCTGGAGCCGCCGTTATAAAGTTAAAGTACACGGCTTTGTTGACCTTAAAAAACTGGCCAAACTGGCTGACGGCGTCACTGTGGACGGTGTCAGTTACGGCCCGGTCAAGGCGGAACTAGAAAGCGAGCAGGGCACTAATGCCTGGCTGACGGTAACCCTCAGCGAAGGCAAAAACCGTGAGATTCGTAAACTGATGAAATTTATCGGTCTTGATGTCGCCAGGCTGATTCGCCTGTCTTACGGTCCGTTTCAGCTCGGCAGCCTGAAAAAAGGCGAGGTAAGGGAGGTTCCCGGAAAAGTGCTGAAAGAGCAGCTTGGGAGCAAGTTCCGGCTATGAGGATTATTGCCGGAAATTATCGTGGCAAGAAGCTGTTCTCACCGGAGTCGGACAAAGTTCGTCCGACGGCAGACCGTGCCCGGGAAGCACTCTTCAATATCTTGCATTCATCCCTTGAAAAGGACTGGAGCGCTTATAAATTGCTGGATGTTTTTGCCGGCACCGGCGCTTTTGCGCTTGAGGCTCTGTCTCGCGGTGCGGCCGCTGTTGCACTAATCGACAAAGATACCCGCAGCCTGGAAAAAAATGTTGCCTTGTTTCCCAAAGAAAAAGAGCGGATCAGCGTTTTCCGGCAGAATGTCCTGTCTTTGCCGCCGTCCGCCGGCAGATATGATCTGCTGTTTATGGATGCGCCCTATAATCAGGGGCTGAGCGAACCGGCGCTGCGGGAACTGGCCGCCAAAGGCTGGCTGAAACCGGGAGCCTTATGCCTGGTTGAGGTTGAAAAAAATGAACAACTGCATATTCCCGCTTGCTATGAATGGCAAGAAGAGCGTATATATGGTTTGGCCAAGGTGATATTTTTAAAATATGTCTCCGGGCCGCAGCAATAAGGAGAAAGTGAAACGATGTCTGAACAGAAAGATGCCGAATTGCAAAAGAGCATAAATGAAATTGATGCCCGGATGTATGAGCTGCTGATGCAGCGGACGGAGCTGGTCAAACAGCAGTCGGAAGCCAATGTCGTTGCTAATTCTCTGGGACGGGAAGCCGCTTCGATTAAACGCCTGTTGCGGGCGCATAAAGGAGATTTTCCCGAATATGTCATTGCCAAAATCTGGCGCGAGATTCTGACAGCCAGCGCTTTCCTGAATGCCAAACTGAAAATTTCCTTGTTTGGCGGGCAGGAGCATGACGGCTATCTTGTGAATATTGTTCAGGAACATTTCGGCAGCAATGTCGAATGCGAGACTTTCAGTTCTTTCGGCCAGGTTATGAATGCCCTGACTTCGGGAGAGGCTCAGTTGGCCGTTATTCCCTGCGATAACCATGATATCAATCAAAAACCGTGGTGGAGCGCTTTTTCCGCGTCTTCCGGCAAACACTTGCAAATTATTGCCAAACTGCCGTTTATCCGCCGCAAAGAGGTAAAAGACCCGGAAGAAGTTTATGTCATTTCCCGTTCGGCGCCGGATAAAAGCGGCTGCGATATTTCGCTCCTGTCGGTTGAAGTCGAGAATGAAGTCAGCTCGTCAACCGTGGTTGAATTGTTGGAAGAAAAAGGTTTTAAAGATGTTAAAGTGCTGCTGATGGTTCCCTTTGACAGCGAAGGAAAATCCTGCCTGGTGGAGGTCAACGGCTATATTCAGGCAGACGATTCCCGGCTTTCCGGCTTCGAAGAATGCATTAAAAACATTTCCGTTGCCGGGGCTTATGCCTGTCCGGTCAGTCTTTAAAAAAATTATCAGTTTGTCTGATTTTCCGGGGTTCCGCTGTCTGCTGACGACGGAACTTTTTCTTGGCCCCGAACAGACCCGTCCAGCGTTTTGACCGGGATATTTTCAATCAGAATTTGTTTGTCATTGATTTTCAGCGGCGTTGTCACCGTAAAATATTTGTCGCTTTGATTCTTTTTGAAAGATTTGTTATTCAGCAGAATACGGGCGACAAAAACGCCTTTGTCTTCCAGCCAGCCGTTGGCGTTCATCTTGTCCAGCGTATCGACCAGAGCCAGCGACGATGTGTTCAGCGTCAGGTTCGGTGCCAGATTTTCGTTAAAATACAAGTCGCCTTTGGCCACCATTACCAGCGGCTGCCAGTTGAGAATCATTTTCTTAACCTCAATATGTCCGTCTTTTTCAATCCAGTCGTACAGAGATTCGCTGAAAATCGGCTGCCGTTCGATAGTGCCAATAACATTGCCGTTAAGATAAAAATATTCCACTTCTTTGTTCATCGGCCAGCCGGTGTAATCGGCAATGGTCAAATCGTGAACATCCAGATGCGTTTCGATAAAGGGGCCGTTGGCATTTACCTGTTTGGGAGCCATCCGCTGGGCGGCAAAATTAATCTGCCGTATTGTTAAAAGCTTTTTGACGGTCAGATCGGCAATCCGCAAATTGAAATCCTGAAAACGGTTTTCGGGAGAAATCGTCATTTCCGCAAACGCCTGCGGAACTTCCATCTCCCATGTCTGAGTTCCTTTTTGAATTGTCTGGTTGCGGCTGAAATGAAAGCGGATTTTGCGAATGTCAAAAACATCGGCGCTGACGGCAAATTCGTCACACTTCCATTCTTTATAATCGGCACCGTCCAGTGAATAGATTTTAAGGTCCTTGATACGCATAACCTGCCAGGGCGAAAAGTGATTAAAGCCGAGTTCTTCATAGGCGACATCGTATCCGGCAGCCAAGAGAGAATTTTCAATATCGAGCAGTTCCTGTTTGATAGCGGCGATGAGCTGTGCGCGCTCCAAACTTATCCAAATGACGGTTATGCCGATAACGGCTGTCAGCAATCCGGTGGAAAGCATCAGTGCATAACGGCGTAAAAAAGAAATCAGATAAGCTTGCAGACGTTTCACGGCTATTTTTCCTTTACCAGCAGGTTGGCGATATGGGGATAGTTTTTAACGCTTTCGGCGTTCAGTTCGGCGCATTTGTTTTCAATGCGCTTCTGCAATTCGTCCATAAAATCTTTTTTATCCAGATTGTCGGGCATCGGCTCCATAAATTCGATGATCACTTTCCCCGGATGCCGCAGAAAAGAGTTTTTCTGCCAGAATAACCCGGTGTTTAAAGCCACCGGAACAACGGGAACTTTAAGGTTTTGGGCAATAAACAGCAAACCCGGTTTATAGCCGCTGACCGTGCCCGGTTTAACGCGGGTGCCTTCCGGAAAAATCATAATCGGGCGCTTGGCCGCCAATCGGATTTTGGCTTCTTTCAGCAGGTTTTTCATGGCGGCGCCGCCGGCCGAACGGTCCACCGGAATCATGCCGTAAAAATATTGCGCCCAGCCGAACAGCGGAATATAAGTCAGTTCTTTTTTCAAAACAAAAACCAGCTTGGTCAGAAAGGCGGACATAAAATAAGTCTCCAATGCCGATTCGTGCTTGGAGGCATAAAGAACGTTTTCCTGGCGCATATATTCCCGGCCGCGGATTTCGATTTCAATACCCGCCACATGTTTCAAATTCCAGAGAATAAACGGAATAAAGCCCTTGTTCCACATCGGAATGGTAATCTTCCGGTTAAACAGGCCGACAACGGAGGTAACCAGACAGCCGAAAGCCAGAGTTCCGTAGCAGATGAGATTAAATAAAAAAGAGCGCAAATATAACATAGTCACCTCTGTCAGTTAAGTGTTTTCCAGCCCAGCCTGCTTCTTATCCAGACCACCAGAAATTTGTTGTATTCCGAAGCCACCAGGGCAAAGCTGCCGAGATTCTTCCACCATTGCGGCGAAACGTTCTCCGAATAAACCGGATGGAGAATGATTTTCAAATCGTTTTTCTGCGCCCGAAATTCCTGCTCGCTGCGCAGAATATGATAGTTGGATGTTACCAGTCTGATTGATTTGATTTTGTTTTGCCGTATCCATTCCGCCGCCTCAATGGCATTTTCAACCGTGTTGGTCGAGCGTTTGTCCAAAGTGATTTCCCGCTTGCTTTGAATGGACAGGTCTCCCCTCCGGCTCAGGTCGTCCAGCGACGTTTCCTTTGCCACACCGGAAATAAACAGCTTGTCGCCCAAGCCGTCGTTCAACAGTTTAACCGCTTCGCTGATGCGGTTTTTCCCGCCGGTCAGAACAATAATCGCATCGGTCTTGGTGCCGTCGTCGGGGCGAAAATGGTTAATGCGGTAAGTAAACGCCAAAAAACCGAGAAGCCAGGCCGCCGTAAACAAAATAAATATGATTAATAGTCTTCGCATTTTCATCATAAAAGTCAGTTTACATAAATTTCTCTAAAGTTTTCTTAACCGTATAATAGGCGGTGGACATGGCAATAAGCATCGAAAACAGGGGCAGGCTTAAAATTGCCGTCCAGTCGGCCGAATTCAGCCGGGCATCGCTGATAATGCCGCCTTCAATCTGCCGTGCCAGATTGGCAATCACAAAAATGGTCGGAATGGCCAGAACCAAACCGTACAATCCGCCGAGAAAGCCCAGCCAGGCCGTCCGTTTGGCATATTGCTGCGCGACATAAGTATCTTTGGCTCCCATCAGGTGCAGAATTTCAATAATGTATTTGTGCAGCCCCAGGCTGGTTTGCGTGCAGTAGAAAATGGCACCCGAAGTAATCAGAACCACCAGCGTCAAAACCGCCAGAGCCAGAACTTTAAGACCGTCGGCAAATTTAATCAGTTTGTTCAGCCAGAGTTTGTGATTGTCCAGCGAAGCCTGCGGTGCCGTTTCCGCCAGCTCCTCCGACCAGCGCAGAAAATCAACTTCGGCGCCCGGTTTCAGTTTAACGTCAATCAGCCGCGGAATAGGCAGGTCGCTGACGGCCACGCCGTCACCCAGCCAGGGCTGAATCAGTTTTTGCAGTTGTGCATTGTTCAGCGGGGTCACCTTTTCAACCTCGGGCTTGCTTTTCAGCAGTTCGACGGCTTTTTCCTGCTGAGCCAGCGTTTCGGCGGCTGCCTGTTCCTGATTGACGTCGTTTATCGGCATAATCTGCACGGTCAGCGAACCGAGAATGCTCTCGTTCCAGGCTGCCAGCATGGAATTAATGGAAAGGACGCCGGCCAGGGTAACTCCGAACAAAAAGACGGCGATGGAAATCATAATCTGTAAAAACAGGTTGGAGCTGTCATCTTGCAATGGCAGTTCTTTTTTGCGGGCAATCATATTTTTGTTCGGGCTAGACATGAGCGCCTCCCATCGTTACAACATCTATCGGGCGGTAAACGCGCAAATTTTTGTTTTGTAGATGCAGGCGCGGATAGGCAAAATCGGAAATCAGCTTTTCGCTGTGGGTGGCAATCACCACCGTTGTGCCGAGCTTGTTAAGTTCGACGAACAGTTTCATCAGTTTGGCGGCAATGTCATTGTCCACGTTTCCGGTCGGTTCGTCCGCCAGCAGCAGTTCCGGCCGGTTAATAACGGCCCGGGCAATGGCCACGCGCTGCTTCTCGCCGCCGGAGAGCGTAGATGCCGGTGCTTTCAGGTGCTTGTCCAGTTCAACCCATTGCAGCAGTTCGGTCACCCGTTTTTTTACTTCTTTTTCATCCATGCCGCAAACCCGCAGCGGCAGGGCTACGTTGTCAAAGGCTGACAGATGGTCAAGCAGGCGGAAATCCTGAAAAACGACCCCGATTTTGCGCCGCAGCATGGCTAAGGAGTCCCTGTTGGTGAAATTAACGTTCTTGCCGAAGACGCTGACGATTCCCCGGCTCGGTTTCTGAGCCAGATACATCATGCTCAGCAGCGAAGTTTTGCCTGCGCCGCTGCGTCCGGTCAGAAAATGAAATGAACCGCGTTTCAACGAGAGTTTGATGTCGCTTAAAACTTCAGCTCCCTGGCCGTAACGGATGCCGACATTCTGCATTTCGATAATGGCGTCAGGGTAATTACCGCTTTTCAACAATGTGTGCTCCTTATTAAAAATTTGTATCTAAGATATAGCAATATTATATTTAATAAAACGTTTTTTTTACTTTGATTATATGGTTTTTGTGCCTATAGTGATTTTCAGAGGTTAAAAAATGCTTTTATATTGTCCGAAATGCAAGACTGGCTATGCCGTAGAGCCTGAATTGATTCCCGAAAATGGGAAAAAGATGCGCTGTGCCAAATGTGGAGAAATCTGGTTTTGCACCCGGGACGATTTGGTCGAACCGCAGCCTGAACCGCCCGTAAACAAGGCCGAAGGAACAGACGTACCAGCTGAAACGGAAGTTTCGGCCGTTCCGGCGGAAGGCAGCCCGGCAGAGCCTGAGGACGAAACTGCCTCCGAACCGGCTCCCGAAACTGCGGTAATGAATGATATTTTTGCCCGCCTCTCGACCCAGACTCAGAATCTGTTCCGGCAGGAACAAACCCGTCCGGCCGCCAGCCGCCTGTTCAGCCGCCTGAAACATATGCTTGGTCTGGATCATCCCGGTACGTTGAAATATTATCTGTTGCTGCTTTTGTTTCTGGCGGCATTGGGACTTTTTGCCGCCCGATTCGAAATTGTCCGCGCTTTCCCCCGGGCGGAAGCGTTTTATGCGGCGTTGGGCATAGAGGCTAAAATTGTCGGCGAGGGGCTGGAGTTCCAAAATGTCGTGCGCCGCGAATATGAGGAAGATTATGTCCGCAAACTTGAAATAAAAGGATATATCGCCAATACCAATCCTTTTGAAGTTGAAATGCCGCTTATTCGGGTCGAAGTCCTTGATAAAAACACCAACCTCCTTCAGGCTCTGAATGATAAGACGCCGCTGGCCGTTCTTGAGGCTGAGGGGCGGATGGCCTTTCGCATTGTTCTCAATCGGCCGTCTCCGCTGGCAAAATATGTCGTCCTGACTTTCGTGAAAAAGCAGCCTGCCGATTAAGTTGGATTATTGCCGTTGCCGTAGGTGAGCGGCCATCGGAAACGGCGTCGGTTTTATCCGGGCGCCGTTTTGCTATCGGCTAAATATCTAAAGGTTTTAGAAAGAATAACAGACACCTCTCATTATGTGTTGA
>OGHH01000295.1_pt1 | contig 56674 bp, 50 predicted proteins | sample 1571471 | NCBI WGS metagenome assembly OGHH01 (sample SAMEA2581936, study PRJEB24529) | metagenome | biome: Human gut stool | place: China | collected 2011
CCGCTTCTGTCAAAGGACCGGCGGCAAAGGGTATGCCCATACTCGGAAACAAAGAGAAGATTTATCAAGGACTCCCGCCGTTTCTGGCAGATTCTTTACCTGACCGATGGGGAAACATGGTCTTTGACCAATGGGCTGCTCAGAACCATATTTCCAAACGCGGGCTTACATCGGTAGATAAACTCTCTTTTATCGGGAAACGAGGCATGGGAGCCTTTGAATTCATTCCGGCCACTCCCGGATTAGACTCTTCTTCCACTCTCCAGACAGACAGCTTATACCAACTGGCATGCCGTATCTTCGAGGAACGAGAGGGAATATCCGTACAAGATGATGAAACACTGCATCTGCAAAGTATCTATGAGGTGGGAACATCAGCCGGAGAACAGCATCCGAAAGCCATCATCGCTATCAATGAAACGACACATGACATACGTTCCGGCCAAGTTTCATTACCGGAAGGTTATACCTACTACATCCTGAAATTTGCTGAAGGGGATGACTTTCCATTCACGCAAATGGAAATGGTATATTATGAGATGGCAAAAGAAGCCGGAGTTACGATGATGCCTTCCCGACTTATTCAAATTGAGGGGAAACATCACTTCCTGACGGAACGTTACGATAGGGTAAATGGAGGGAAGATACATGCACAGACACTCGCAGCCATGAACCACGACGCAACAAGCTATGAGGATTTGTTTGAAGTCTGCCGAAAGCTGAACATACCGGCCAATGAACAGTCTGAACTCTACCGCCGGACAGTCTTTAATATCATGGGTGGTAATGTAGATGACCATATCAAGAACTTTTCCTTCCTGATGGAGAAAAACGGTACACGGCGCATCACCCCTGCCTACGACATGACATTCACCACCAATTTAGACGGTGCAGTCTGCGAAAACATACATTCTATGAGCATTTCTGGAAAGAATGACGGAATCACGGAAGATGATCTGCTGCTATTTGCTAAACTGAACGGTATCAAAAATGCAAAAAAGATAATTGAAGAAGTCAGCCTTGCCGTCAGCCATTTCTATAATTATGCTACCAATTACCAGATAGACGATTATTGGCAAGACCGTATCGAGCAACATCTTTCCGGTCTTGTGCTTCCAAACATAGGGGAACCATGAAACACTATCTGCCCACCATTGTCGAGCCATACGAAGCGGAAGACGGCTTTCTGGTAACAGAAATCGACATTACTGAAAATACCCGGCATGACTTTCGAATCGAAGCTATCATTAACGGGAAACGACAGAAATATATTGCCGGATGTAAAAGTGATTTAGCTGCTGAAATTATCACCAAAGGGAGAAACAAAATGGCTACTGAAAATAAAAAAGAGCTTGTACAACGATTATTACTGCCTTTGGCCAAGAGAAAATTTACTCCAAAGGGTTCTTAAACCATTAACATATTATATATCAGGAGTACGGTATGGATAAAACTTAGAGTGTTATATCGTTGTATTACGTTTGGAAAAAAACACTGAATGTAAAAATCTGTATTTAGACTCTTTTGAAATATTTAGTTTATAGTATTTGCTCTAGATATAGTTATCCTAATTGAGAGATATAGAAGTGGATAGGAACTTCCTTTGGCGAAAGTGGCGAAGTTGGCGAAATGATCAGAGAATAAAAATGTATTCTAATTGTATTTAAAATGACTATAATAAGTTTTTCTGCATCGTGTATTCTAATAGGATGAAACACAGTGTGTTAAAAAATAAGAAATCTGTTTGTACATAGTTTATGTAGAAACAGATTTCTTATGCTTAGGTTCTTTCGTACTTTTTAGGGAAATTGGAAATGTTCTTTTGATTCTCTTTAGTCTAGAAGTTTAGACAGGTGCGTTATTTTTTATTTTGCTTCTTCAAAATAGACATAACTTCAGAAGCTAAATATTTATAATCGCTGGCTCCTCCGCTTTTGGGGGCGTGTTCGAATATATCCAACCCATAGTTACCAGCGCTGTTTAAATATTCGTTACGTTTTATAAAAGTACTAAAGGTGTTTTCGCGAGCTTCTTCTAATAATTGGCACCGAATATCACGACTTGATTTTAAACGGTTCTCATACATTGTTTGCAGGAAGTAATAACTCGTATTTAGATTGTTGTTATCCATAATGCCGAAAACGCCTTCGCTGGCTCCGTTTAAAGCATCCAGGCAGTTGATAGGTATGATTATTAAATCAGCCGCTTTAGTGGCATTTACCATCAATGGCCCCATTCCGGGTTCGCTGTCTATTACGATAAAGTCAACTTCCTCTTGGAGGTCATTACAAAAGTTTTTCAGTTTATCGCTAGGGTTTTCGTTAGGTCCTAAATGATAAAGCGAAGCAGAATACGTAGCCAGTTCGATTGTAGAAGGTATCAGATACAAGTTTTTCTTCACTTCTAATGGACATATTGCTAGCTCTGGATTTGATAAGTAATCTTCAAGAGCAAGTCCTCTGTATTGGCGCTTTTGTAATTCTTCCACTCTGTTTTTATTCTCGCAGCGGTTGGTTAAGTTATGTTGGCTGTCGGAGTCTATCATACAAACATTTTTTCCTTTATCAGCCATTGCTGCTGATAAGTTGTGCGCTGTCATTGTTTTACCGACTCCGCCTTTATTATTGACTACTGCGATTATTTTAGCCTTCTTTCCCATATTATGATTATATATTTATTAAATTATATATTATATATCATTATATATAGAATAAGATTATATACATATATAATGATATTGTGTTTTTTTATTGAAGAATAATATATGATGTACGTTATAAAAGGTTGTTCTCTTTCAAGTCTTTCATAATAAGTTGTACTATATATTGTTGTGCGTTTATACCTTTACTAGCAACATGTATTTTCATGGCTGTATTGATGCTTTCAGGTAAAAGGAGGCTACTTGGCTTTTCATTCTCAAAGTATCCCTTGGATGTTCGAGCTAAAAAGGTTGGTTTGCCTTTTGATTTTCGTGCTATTACTCCATATTCATTTTCTGATAAAATGATATATCCTTTCTGTGACAATTCCGCTTTCAATGGATCTTTTTCTGAATCTTTTGCTGATGCTAGCACAATTCCACCTGTAGGTGAGGGCGTATTCCTTATATGTTCAGAATTATCTTCTTCTTTTTTGGGTTTACGACTTATGCTTACGACCCTTTTTTTATTTTCATTTGATGACATAGGCGTTAAGATTATTTTGATTACAAATATAATAATACTATTTGATTATAATGTATATATAAATATCTAATTATATATCATTAACCATTATATTATATATATAATGATATATATAATGTGATTAAATATATATATAATTATTACATTATAAATGTATATAATGTGGTTTTTGTAACATGTTTAATATTAATGATATATATAGTAAGGTGATATGAATAGTATTCTTTTATTATAGGGATTAACTGGAATTATGTGATTGAACGTGAGATTCCTGTATAAGAAAATATTAACTGCATCGGAAAATATGTGTAAAAAACAGGCATCTCATATATGAATGGGTTGTTTCTCCTTGTATACTTTTGTAGGTATTCCTCACTTTTACGTTTATAGGTAGACTTTGTTTTGTAATGAATAAGGCAGAATTCAACAGAACTTCACTAGCCTAAATCCTTTAGGTGTTAGTGGGTTGTTCTGTTGAATTTTTTTGTATAATTAAATGAGTTGATAAATCTTTTGTATCGAGATATTTACATTAATAGATACTAACCATTTTCAGAAATGTATCATATCTCGCTTTTGCTATTTCATCAGTAGTAATTTCGATACTGACTATTCTGCTTTTTTCGTGACGTATTCCGGTTTGTTTATCTACACTATGGCTTCCGCCAGTTAAGGGATAAAACCAACATCTGCCATCAGTTTGTTTCTCGTTATCATACAACCTGTCTGATAATAACCCGTATTTGACTTCCTCTGTTCCATATGTAAATATTCCAAATTTGCCCGGTGTAATCTTTTCCATGGAATAATCTTCATATGTAGCTTTGGGGGCTTCTATTTCCCACATACGCCACATATTGCGTACTTGTTTTTTATTGTTATTCATTTCTTCTCGAATAAGCTCTTCTTCTGTTACTGACAATCCTGGGATTTTAACGGTATTCGGGCTTTCTTTCTGATAAGCTTTCACTTCATTGATTAGTAGTTGGAAATCGTACACAAATTCTGCACTACATCCATTTTTCTTGTAAATACGTAATGCGGCTTCCAGTATTTCAGGGGCACATTTATCGTCTCCCTGGAAAACGATTGCAGGGATTTCATTATTGATACATGCTCTTAGCAATTTAACTTGATCTTTCATAATTCAAATTTATTAAAGTATTGGTGATAAAATGTGATATTGATAGAATACTTGATCGTTTTAATATTCTTTTTTTGTTCATATATTCTATGTCTTATTTTTATATGCTATTCAAGATGTCAGTGACTACGAAAATGTAACCTTGATTACCCTTTCTGGTCTGAAAGAGTGAATCTGACTTTTCAGCTTTTTGAAGTTTATTGGCATAGTCGTTATTTTATAATTATTTGAAATTTGTTTCCCTTTACTCATTATGATTTCGGGGATTGACTGTTTTTTCTGCTTTGTTATTGCATATCATCTTCATTACAAGGTTTCGATGGAAAATACTCTTTTCATATGTGAAAAGGAAGATTTTTCATAACGAATGTCTGGTGCGTACCTTGTCAGAATGATGATAGGTGGGTTTCTTTGCAGAAAAAAACAGGTTAATCCCCGAAGTATTGTGAGCGGTAAGTGACAACGGGGGGAATGGGGCGTGAAAATATAAGTGACAGACGAAGCTATAAAGGAAGTTGCTATCAGCTTACTGGGAAGAGTACAGTACGTTTTGGCTATAAATGGAGTTTAGCCCCTCAATTGATATATTGCTTGGGGATATACATGGATGTAGCATTTTCTGCTCTCTGATTGCATGTATTATTCTGCCAAGGCTTTCTTAATAGCTACTCTTTCCATCCGGAGTGAAAGGGAAGATTTATCATAGGGAAAACAGATGTGCCCCTTGAAAAAGAACAATGCAATTACCTTTACAGAATGAAGTAGATAGATATTATGAGAGGTACTGCCACGGGAAGTGGATAGAATATTGTTCTGTATGAGTGGGAGTATGCTGCCGTTTCCGGAAATAATCCGAGGGCAATCAATATTTTAGACTGTTCTTTGGCAATTGATGTCTGTTATATAATTTATTTCATGTCTTTTAGTGTATGAGTTAATTCACCACAGGGTAACACAGAGTCTCACAGACTTTAATCGATTTGAAATCAAAAAATAGAACTCCGTGGAACTCTGTGGTGAATGATTCATTCAATATTATATGATAATATTGAATCTATATATTTCTGTTAGAATAAAGTATTCATCACCAAAGGTTGTTAATGATTTTAATCCCTCTAGAGAGATGCAATAGAAAAAAAAGTCATCATCTTCACCAGTATCGTTCGAAAGTCGGATTTTTACATCGTAATGATCATTTGTGTCCTTCCACACAATGTGACTTTCTGCATAGTGAGGCACTTTACCGTTTTCATAGACGAATGCATCAAATTTCTGTTGGATTTGCTCTTTGACTTCATCCGGATCGGTTAGGATTGTTCCGGTCTTACAACTCTCACACCAGCCGTAAAGAAATGATTCGTCAGTGTAGTTCTTAAATACCTTGTTGTTTGGGTTAATTATTGCTTCACAGGAAATATCTGTGCTACCACATTTTGTACATATTATCTTCATTATTAGTTCAATTCATCTTGTTATACATTATTAAAACTTATTCCTGTAATAATCTATTAATCTTGCTTGTTCTTCAGGCAACAGCATGATATACCAGTCTTGAATATTTCCTTCCATTTTTCCCAAATCCCTACAGATTCTTTCGAAATCATAATCAAGAGGCTCAATCAATCCTTGGTATAAAAGACATAATTCATTATTCAGATTTAGATAATTCAAATTATTCAGATATTTAAAAATATTCTGTAACAATACTTGTTCTTTCATATTATTCATGTTTATACATTTTACTCTAGATGAGTTTAAATTGTTTAGCCTGCTTCATAGTAATGGAATAACATTTTTTCTCGTTAATTTCTCCATGCGTATTTAATGAACCATCAACCATGACAATAGTAAACTTTGAATTAGAATTTATACTCTCTCTATGCTCTTTTATATAATCATGCAATTTCAGGATGGCTCTACTTAGATCAATGGCAAATGTACTTCCTACGCTCCACACGTTATCTTCATGAATTTCCCATTCTTTATACATAGTGTCTTCAATATACCCGAAATAGCTATTATAGCATTTAAAAATTGGATTGTCTTTCGTTGGTTTGATATAATCAGTTTTATTGTCCATAGATTTATTCTTTTTTTTAATTATTTACTTTTGGTCATTTTCTTTCGTTTCCAGTCTTTTTTGATTTGTTTCATATTAATTATTGGGTTATTTTTCATTTTTTTTCCCTTTCATTCATTATAAAATTGAGGGAGTTTGACTATTTTTCTGCTTTTCTTGATTGCATGTCATTCCGGCAAGACTGCCACTAAAAACATCTTTCCTGTGGAAAGGAAGGTTTTTAGTAAGGCAAATCTCATGGGTCTTGCAAGGAAAATGAGGTTCATGCAATTTTTCTTTGCAGAAAAAATGGTCAGAATCCCGATAGCGCTATTGAATGGTCGTATTCCGGTATGAATATAAAGGGGAAGGGCATAAGGCTGAGAAAGGTTTAAGTCAAGATATAAACGGGTGGAACAGGAGCTGTTAAGAATTCAGGATACTCCCTATCACCAGTACCCTGAGTTCTATTGCCTGTTATTATCTGTTTCAGATGTTTAACCTATCCATTTGAAACTTTCATCCGTAAGTTCAAAATATTCATCTATTTCCGGTTTTACTTCGGACATAATTTCAATAACTTCATTGCTTTCATTCCAGGAACAGTCATTTTGATGTCTCCATTTTTAGCAGTTCCTTTACCATTATTGGAACCTAAATATTCATCTGCATAGGCGTAACTAAATTCTACATTAGGAAATTTCTCGGATAGTTTACCTATGAGCGAAGTTACACTATTCCATGCTGTATCAAACCAAAGTATGTTCGGTTCCTCGAATTTTTGGTTGTAAGCGTTCCATTTTGTACCCCATGTGTTGATTGACCATTCGTACCAAGTAGAGTATCCGTATTGTTTCTGATTACTTAGATATAGTTCACCGAGCTGTATTGCCTGTTTCCGTCTTTCCTCCGGCAAGTTTTCTATCCATTTGATAGATTCTAAGTCTTCTGGGGTATTGTATGGTTTTCTCTCCATAGCAAGAATATATTGCGAACCATTGTCTCCCGAACTGGATGCTTCTATTTTCAGTTCTTTAGGCATAGGGATTATTTTATTAAAATCAATGTAGCAAGGTGTGCCAACTTCATCAGGTTCTCCTTTCAAGAAATTCATGATTTCTTGTAGCTTTTCGTTATCTGCGTTTATTTCTAAACGGTTAGTTACATTATTGGGCATTTATTCGTTTTTAAAGTTATTGCATCGGAAAATCAAATATGACAATCATAGAAAGAAATAAGCGCATCATCAGGAAGAACTGTAAGCATTTCCCATACCTTGTTCTGCCATTCTTCTTTGGGTATCTCGTTGGAAGATATTCCCCACCAACCCATATTAGCAGATTCATGCCATGTTCCATCTTTGAGAAATGCATACGGGACAAAAGTATTCAGCAAATTACGATTGACGAATTCTGTTTCCGTACATTGGAAGTCATCTATTTGCGGACCTAATAAACCGTTTTCAAAGCCTGCCTCTTTCCAGCATTTCACAGCATCTTGTGAATGATAAAGTATTCGTTTTTCGTCAATGGAGAGATGGGTGAACGTTTCTCCGCCAAAAATGGTTTCCCAGAAGAGTTCGAGCTTAGGGATACTTCCTCCGCATTTGGTAACTACTTTCTGATAGTATTCCCGGGCTTTTTCTTCTGTCTCTTTGCGAATAGCAACGAAATCAATGTCTCTTTTAAGAGCAGCATCTATCCCTACTTTGTTGCCAAGTGTACCTGGTTCTCCTATAATTCCACTTGTTGCCCCCGGTTTCAACCGGATAAACTTTCCTGACCAGCGACCACCCAGTACATACCAATCCCAATTCGTGTCCGGATTATATGTCGAATACCTACGCCATATTCCATCTTCGTCCTTACGGCAGGAGTTGCCATTCCACTCTTCACCGAAGCGTGCATAGCATTCACTGAAGGTTGAACATTTATATCCTTGTTCAGCATAGTGAGTCATCATATCCTGCTTTTCTTTTTCTGAAACTTCTCCGTTTTCATATTCCTCAACTTCGAAGTTTGCACCATACGGTTCTAACTGCTCTTCCGGGTAATCACCAATAACCATTACTGTAAAGTGGCTCATAGCTTTAGCTGTTTTGTGTTAGTTGATACTTCGTTTGTCATTTCTCTGTTAAAAGGTGAATAATTTGTAATTGTCACCATTCCTTGTTTCTTGCGACATTGGAAGCCGCCGATTAGTCTGTTCATACACATGTTATTTAATTAATAATTGTCCCTCGCTTAATCTGATATCGAGGAGATTAATCTTTTTTCTGCTTCCCAAATTGCAATCTTATTCTTGCAAGGTTTCTCCGGGAAATACCTTTAGTCAAGGGGCAAAAGGAAGATTTATCGGAAGGAGAGTCCTCGGACGTGCCTTGTAAAGAATGTTTGGGATGGCAATTATTTTTGCAGAAAAAAATGATGATGTCCGAGCTATCATGAATTGTGTAGAAAGAGAGTAAAAAGGTGACGTTCTATTAAGATAGAATAGGTTTGTAGTTAATCAATAAAAAAGGTGATATTGAGGCAGGAAGGGCTACACGGAACAAAAAGGCTATCTCCGTTTTGTGAAGATAGCTCTTTTGTTTTTGAGTGATAAGAATCTTGAGATACAGACGCTATGCAGACAATAGAGTGCGTACCATTTCTTCTCTTTTTTTAGAGAATACCCAACCCGGGCCGCATGATAAATGATCGTTGAACCGTCCTCCGATCTCTTGCAGTTTATCGGCTATTGGTTTGGTGTCTCCTATTACGGCGATGGCTTTTTCGGAATAATTGATAATCTGAATCTCTAAGCCTTCTATATTTGCAAGAACTTTATCTTTCTTTTCTGGCTTTTGCTTGCCATTCTGTTGTTCCTGTTGCCATTCTTTGAAGGCTTCTTCTTTCTGCCTATCCTCTGCTGCAAGGCGTTTTTCCAAGTCTTCCGTATATCTCATAAACCGGATATTGCCATAACTTTGTTCGCAGAGAATGCCGACTTCCTGAAATTTTAGAATCTTCTTTTTGATGATCGATGGCTGACTATAGTCATTTGGCCAGAACACATAGCTATCTTCACTGGTACCGTAAGCATCTACTTCATTTCTTCCTAACACCATTGAACCTTTATTTCTTCCCCAATCGCTACACCCGAATGTGAGTCCGCCAAGGGCTTTTTTCAATGCCTTATGAGCCGGTCCGTCTTGCCATTTAAACTCTTTCGGTTTTTCACCGGACATACGGTGGCTGCGTACCGTTTCGACTTTGAACGGTGTACGGTTATTACCAAATTTGATGCAGTCGTAGAAATTACGGTCGTAGTAATCTGTCATGCAGTCGCTATGATCGTAATTAAATGAGTTCATGTAGTTTCTTATATTATTCATCACATCTTGTGCGCGTTCAGTCAATTCTTCATTTTCTCTTCTCGTTGTATCATACCTCATTCTTACGTTGCCATCTTTCCATGGGCAAAAATCCATAGTCATAATATGGATATTGATGGAGCTATAGCCATTTTTATTGACTGTAAAAGTGTATTTAGGGTAGGTCTTTTTAAGCCATTCGCGCAGGATGGCTATGATCTTGGAATGGTTGCAGGTAAAGTAATTACTTCCAGTCCACCCGTATTCTGCATATACATGTTGGGTATATTCATTCGCTGTACGAGCTTCGCTAAAGTCATTTTCAAAGCCATTGGAGGTGCTGTTACTGGTGTGTGTGCCGTCTTGAAATGCTTTGAAGAACTTTCCGAAAGCATCGTTAATGACCTGCATAACTTCGGTATCCCCTCCTTTGTCGGGGTGATTGGCTAAAACTAACTGACGATACTGCGCTTTTAGCTCACTCAAACTTTGTACATTTTTAAAATAATCCATACTGTTTCGATTTAATGAATGTTACTATTTTTTTAGTTCCCTTTCAATCCCGGATATATCGAATGGTTATCGCTATGACTGATTTTCGAACCTTTCAAGGGCATGAATGAGCTAAAGCAGTGGATTAAGCCCACTTTTTTGAAGAAAATACGAGCCGTGGCTGGAGATTTTCTTTCAAAACTGCGGAGTATTCCGCAAGTTGGCGTATCCGGCTTTGGCTGAAATTCGCGCCAGAACAGGTTAATCAGTTTTGGCGATAATGATTTTACAGGGTTGAAGTAACTTTATATTAAAAAGGGTGACGGGACGGTTAATAAAGGAGAAGAGGAATAAATAAGGAAGTCAGTGTGCCGAACATTGAGAGCTTGTAAATTTGGATCGACAATCAGGGCAAAGAGGCAATAGCCGTCTGCGATGGTTGTAATATAAGTGCGTTGGAGTGTGTGGAGTACAGGCTGATGCTCTGCAGAAAGTTCGATGCTCTGGTTATTGTTCATGCCGGGCAGACGGGCGATGACGATCAATCTGGAGCTAGATAAAGTCCGGTATTCCAAGAATACAGATATAAGTTCAGCACCGATTATAAGTTTGGAGATGCGAAAGGCGGGGCAATGTCCGAGTTGTACTGCCTGTTCCGGACTCTCCATGCCCTGTATAGCAGGGTGGAAAACAATAGGAAAGAATGATTCCTTCCTGTCGTTCTCGATGGGCTACTTTAATTTCCTATAGGCAACCTGTGTCTTTACATGGGTTGATACTTGGCTTCCAAATCACTTCATGATCCCATTTATCGGTATAGATCGTACTCCAAATAATGTGTAGCCATAGGAGATTGATTTCTTTCCATCTAAGCCTGAACGAAAATGGTTTGTACCACTTCATCCAACAGAAACGGACATCATATCCTAGCTTCTTTCTGTAGGTTCTAACTATGACATATCCATTACGGGTGTATCTCCTACAGGTATCATAACTGTAGTCACTGAATGAAGTCGCTGAAAAATCTGGAGTTACAACAGCATATCCGGTATATATTTTCTTTTTCATATCTTTTTTTGAATGACACAAATTATATAACACTCTTCCAATAAATGACTTCAAATGGGGCTTCCCATCTTCCCTTTTTATAAGTGCCGACAGCTATAAGGTTGTCAGTTCCTACAACAATAAACTTTTCATCTTGACTTTTTGGGGTAGGATTTACTTCGCTTACCATGAAAAATAGAGCATTAGTCCAAGAAAAGCATTTTACTTCTTTTATCTCGTCGTGAGTAGCAGCCAATAACTCTTCCCGGTATTCTTCTTTTTCTTCCAAATATCGAAATTTGCCATTCTTGATGAAAAGGGTTTCTTCTCCGCCTTCTATCTCTGAATGTATCTCGAAAACATGGTTCGGATATTTTTTAGACCATTCAACCATATCGGTTTCTGCGTCCCATGGGGTTTCTCTTACTTGAATATACGATTCTGTGTACTCAAAGTAATATCCTTCTTCGCCACACATTGTTTGAATTTCCTGAACCATTTCATCTGTGAAATTTTCGCTTCCTTCATAGACGAAAATCTCGTAGTTACTTCTATTCATATATTATCTCCTTTATCTCTACTTTAAGCAATATTTGTTTGCGAAGTAATTATTGACATCTGCGATTTTTTTCTTGTAATATGGTTGATTGGACGCGCACCATTCGACCAGCTCTTTTTTGTTCGTGAAAGTTTTTTGTGTGGTATTTCCGTTCATTATCATTTCAATCTGCCAGGATAATTCATTGATAAAATCACCAACGGTCCAACCTTCCCAAATGTGTTTAGTGAGATTTATTTTCATAATTGTATGGTTATAAATTATAAGTCTGTTCTACTTTTAATCGGGCGTACATCAGGTTTACATCGCCATTTGCCTCGTTGATGGCTGCTGCCCCAAAGGCATTTTTTAATGCTCGCATATCATCTTCGTTATCGAATTTGAAGGTTACGGGGTTCTCTATCTTTTCAATTCCTAATATATCAAGCAGAAAGTTAATGTTTCCGTTATTGAAATTCGATACGAGCAGTTCATACTGGCGTTCCATTTCCGGGAGGACGGCTATCTTTCGGGCATTCTCTTCCTTTATTGCTTGCGGGTTAGTACTTGCTGATTCTAATATTTCATTGAGCGCGTGTACAGACGATTTTTTATCCGTCAAGGCTTTTATTGCGTCTATGTTCTTTCTGAATATATCCAATTTATTTTGTATCTTTTCTTTGCGTTTTCGGAGTACTTTTTCAGCTTCTTCTCTTTTTTCTTCATCGGCATGATAGAATAAGTATCTGGCGCGGGCTATCTGGCATTCGCGTTCTTTGAGAATGAGCAATTTCCCATTTTCATCTTTTAGGAATTCGCCTTCCGCACGTACCCAAAATCCGGTAGAGCATTTCATTAGGCTTGCTAGTTTGTCATTCTGTTTAAACATAACGGGTGAACTTTTTTTCTGTAGGTTTATCTTATTGACAAAATCAAGAGTCAAACCTTCTGCCTGTTCTTCTTTGGATAGTTTTTTAATAAGCATAACTTGTTTGTTAAGAGTTGAATAAGTTTTTGTTCCCTTTCAGTCCCTGATATTTCAGGTTGTTATCACTTTGACTGATTGTTGAACTTTCAGGTGCGGAAATGAGCCAAAGTAGCGGATTGAGTCAACTTTTTCAAAGAAAATACTAGTTCAAGGAACTGGAGGTTTTCTTTAGAAACCAGCGGAGATTCCGCAAGTTGGCATATCCGACTTTGGCTGACATTTGCATCGGATAGTTTAATCAGTAATAGGAATAGGAATGAGATACGAGCGTATGAGGTGAATATAAATGTAATGCCGTTAGGATGATAAAGGGCAGAGGTTACTTTTATATAAGAGGAGGGGAAGAATGGTGTGTAAATAAATATTGTATTTAGTAATCATGTAAGTTCTTTGTATATAGGCTGGGTTGTTAGATTACTCCGTTTTTTTATCTATCTCCCCAGCTCGTAATCCTATAATTAATCCGCAAATTCAAATAACGGGTCTGTGGATACCTGTGCTTTTCCCAGTTCATTGACGAATATATAACCGCTAATTATCGCTACGTTCGATTTCATTTCGCAAAGCACCTGTTCGTTCTTATCCGGCAATCTGTCTTTTACATTTGTCCATTGGTGCGAAGTGCCCATACTGCACTCAGATTTGCTATTTTAAGGTTTTTCATAAAGACGTTAGAGGATTCTTTATCAATATCGAAAGAACAATCATTTCTTTCGGTGCATTTCTTGCAATATTCTTCTTGCAGATGCTTTTTTACTACTTATTCGAGTAGTTGGCTTCTAATATTCCGGGTTCACAATCTATGATAATAAAATTAAAGCCTTCTTTTACTTCTTATTCTCGCAACGATTTGTAAGGTTGTACTGGCTATCAGAATCAGTCATGCAGACTTTTTCCCTTTATCTGCTAATGTTACAGATAGATCCTAGTCCATCTTGGTTTTACCACCACCATCTTTATTATTGACGACTGATATTGTTTGAGCTCTTCCTCCCATATTATGATTATACATTTATTTAATTATAAATGTAAGTATTGATATTATATTTATAATTATATATGTAAATAACAATTATACATATATTGGGATTATAATGTTTTTTATGCTTATTATATTTTATCGGTTATATCGTGGTTAACAACTTAAAATCTTCAATAGATATTTTACCTATCGAGACAAGCCATTCAAGATAAGGAATATCATCTTTGATATCATTGAACCTTTGTCCTTTATATTTTCCAAAATCAATTTTTCTGTCTGAAATAGATATATCTAAAGGTTTCTCTATATTAGGATATAATTGTTTAAGTTCCTCAAAGTCAACTCTAAAAAGTCTATCGGTGGTTTCTAACCAATGAAGATATTGATAATCTATTTGATATATGTCACCAAAAGTTTTACCCTTATATTTCCCAAACATGAGTATTTCATCCGCTTTATGAATAGGGAATATCTCATTAAGTGGTATGCCAGGGACATCAATTAAAACCCATTCGCCACACCCAGCGCAAGGGATCTCTTCATCTTTGATATTTGGATAGCATTCTTGCCTATAAGTATCATCAGGCTTACCATTTACAAAACATTTACCATAAGCTTTGCCATATTTACCATGAGGCTTTACCGTTTCGACTAAAAAGGTTCTATCCAGATTGGGGTCAATACGCCTCTCCTCACTTGATGACCGAGCTAATCCCAACTCGCACCGTTTAACCAAGAATGGAGTCCGTTTACCTATATTGTAATAAATGTTGAAAATATTATCGTGTGGGTACATATCTTATTTTTATTGTGGTAATTACAGTTGCAAAATACTCAATGATTATTGGATAATTTATCAAGTTTTTTTCTTATTGCGCCCAGCGCTATATCCTGATCATGACTTACAGTCATTCCAATTCCACTACTTTTCACGGCTGCTATACGTTGATTGTTATTGTAATCGTAAAATGTTACTGTTATATATGTATGTCCTCCATCCCATTTTCAGAACTAACATGGATATTAGGTGTAAGGATGCTATCTGAACACTCTAATGCTTTTGAAATATTGGAGGTTGACAAAGCTTGTAGATTTGTTGCTGCGATTTGACTTTGAACTGCCATTACGATATTGTCCAATTCTCTATCGCCTGATGATTCATTTCCAAAAATAACATACTTGTACTTATCTATATTTGCATTGTTTGATAGTACAATCTTACTTGATGAACAAGAAGCCATCAATGTTATAATAATAGCGATAGGTATAATATGTTTAATTAATTTTAGTTTCATGTTTCCTCCTGTATGACTATTATCACTTCAAGTCCAATAGAACCGCACGAAGCGTGGAATTGCAATGCCATGTTGTAGCTGATGGTCGTATGAAACCGTGTGTACAGATGTAGTAATAGCGCTCACGCTATAGCGTGAAAACCACTATGCTACTCTTGTGCACTTTTGAAAATTTTCAATGTTTTCAACTACAAGATAAGCATAACGCTTCTTTTTATTTCTAATATGTCTTGGAAAGAGTTATCCCAATCCAAGTACAAAAGTATAAAAAATATATCTTATAACGCTGCAAAACAGGATGTAAAGCTCATTTATAAAACAAAGAATATGTTTTTTATTGGTGCTGGGAAATATGAAAACTTAAAAAAATGTTTTGCGTAAAAACCTTCCATATTTTGTTTTGTTCTTAATCAAATGGTGTCCCAAACCTTTGCATAAAATTAAAATCATAAAGAGGTTGTCGTAACATGAAATCACTAATATTATAAAGAAATGTCCTTTTTGTCCAATCGGTAATGCTGAGGGGGGAGTAATTTTGCAATAAAATTCACAGGAGAACACTTTCTTTGAAAGTATAGCGTGCAAAGCTGAAAATTACTTGAACCTCCTAAAACCCAAGATTATTAAAAGGATTTATTTAAATGGAATTTATACCTATAAAACCAACTATTTGTGACGATTGTCCTACATATAATTCAATTGATGGCATGACCTTTAGGTTTATGCGTCTTAGTGCTGGCGAGTCTATTAAGATAGGGGATTATATGACTCATGTTATATATCTCTACAAAGGAAAGATCTCAGTAGACGGGACATTTGTTGATAATCGAATTATTCCGTCACCTCATTTTTTCCCGATTTCCAGTAATGATATATGTGTGATTGAAGTTCTAGAAGAAGCTGAAATGGTTGTTCAAGATGTTCTTTATCCTTTATTTGTCTGTGAGAAAGGTACGTTTGAACATACATACGCCTTAGAATTAAAGCAAATTCAAGGTAAATATATATTTAATAGCTTGGAAATAAGAGAACCTATGCTAAGCTGTATAAAGTCAATTGTGCTTTTGATCCACGACGGAGTGTTATGCAATCATATGATCAAGATAAAAATGCAGGAAATATTCTTGGATTATAAATATTACTATTCAGTGGCAGAATTGGCAATGCTATTTTACCCTGCTTTCACAAAGCCCATGGAATTTTATATTAAAATGCAGGCGGCTGCACCACGAGCGCATACAGTCAAAGATCTTGCAGAATTATCAGGGTATAGCCTGTCCAGTTTGAAAGTACAATTTAAGCCTTTTTTTGGCATGACTCCATACACATGGTTGTTAGAAAAAAAATTGGATATGCTTAAACTTAGTTTGGCGGACGAATCAAAACCTTTGAAATTAATTGTGGATGAGTTGGGCTTTTCAGATCAGTCACATTTGAATAATTTCTGCAAACGATATCTGGGAGGAACGGCGCTTCAAGTTCGAAGTAATGCGCATGCATTAGGAAAATAATTAACTTTTACTCTTTTTTGATGCCGAAGTATAATTCAGTTTATACTTCGGTATTATTTTTCTACTCGTTGATAATTCTGATTTTTTTTAAGTTTTTGATTATTAGACTTTTGTCCTTTTCTTATAAATCTATGTCTTTTTTCGCTAAAATACCTGCAACCATTACCTGTAATTTTGTCCCGCAAAGATAACTCTGTATTCTATACAGTTTTTGTGGGTTATGATTTATGGTAGCAGCATACCATAAGAAAATGTTTTTTCGATGGAAAAAATAGTCTCCCCTCTAACTGCCATGAATTAAAGTGAAAGTATTTAATTTAACTGTATGTGAAATGAGTGGAAATGATAGATATTATAATAAAGCCTTGAAAGCAATAATCTTAGTATTTACATTTAGTATAGCCCAGATGAGTTATGGTCAAACCCTGAATTATTATATTTATTTCAAAGTAGGAATCTGTGAAATAGACAAGGAATATAAGGGCAATGCCCAAATTTTGGCATGTATCGATTCTATTTTTAAACTGGGGGAAATCTCCGAGATTGAGATTAAAGGCTTCAGCTCTCCTGAAGGGACTTCATTACTTAATCAAAAGCTATCAGAGCAAAGAGCAGGAAGTCTTAAAGCCTACATACTTAAAAGGTATTCTCAAATAGCGCCCGAAAAAGTTTACGCTGAAGGAGCAGGCGTAAATTGGGGGGGCTAAGGGATATGGTGAATGGTTCTGAAATGAAATATCGTGAAAGAGTCCTATATATTATTGACAACGTACCCGATAGAATTATAGGCAACACATCCCGAAAGAAGCAGTTAATGGATTTAGGTGGAGGAAATGCATGGAGATATATGGAAAAGGAATTTTTTCCTTCTCTGCGTGTTGGGTTATCCACGGTTAAAATAATTATGCAGCCTGATACTGTGCCTGAAATAAAAAAAGAAGAGGAACCTAAAATAGGGATTCCTCAGGTGCCAGACACGATTTCTTCCAAGGAAATACTTAAAGAACCTCAAATAGAACCATCTGTACTTGAAGTATCTTATCCCACGAGGACTTTTCTTATGGCTATAAAAAGTAATATGTTGTATGATGCAGCTCTTACTCCTAATGTTGCGATTGAATTCTATCTCGGTCGTGGATGGTCTGTCGAAGGAGAATTTAATTATGCCTGGTGGAAGTTTAACAGTAGTAGATTCCACCGGATAGAATGGGGAGGTCTTGAAATGAGGAAATGGTTTTTAGGAGCTAATTCATCTCCACTTTCCGGATGGTTTGTTGGAACATATGGTTTGGCAGGGAATTACGACTTTATGTATAGTTCTGTAGGGCAAAAAAGCAGTCGAACAGGAACTAAATATCGAAAAAATTCAGGATTACATAACCTTACATATTCGGTCGGATTAACAGGCGGCTATTCCATGCCGATAGGAAAGCGATTAAATCTTGAGTTTGAATTTGGACTAGGATACCTTTGGGGAGGATATGACAGGTATAATTATGATTTGAAGTATGATGATTATCATTACATAGATAGCAGGATGCGCCATTATTTCGGACCCACGAAGCTTGAAGTGTCTGTTTCTTGGTTAATAGGGAATGGTTACAATGTTAAAACAAAGGGAGGAAAGCTATGATGAGAAGATTAGCAGGTCTGTTCTGTATAGCGGGAATGGGTGTTTTCATGATGGTATTATTGGGAGCATGTCAGCATAAAGATTTGTTTTTCGACGACCACTATCAGTTGGTAGATGTAAACATCCATTGGGAAGATGGTGTAATACCTCCGCCTAAAGGTATGCGTGTAGAGTTCTACACTTTGCATGATATGAGTACTGAAATAGGGACTGAGGATTTTGCTTCTTCATCTGGAGGTAAATTAAGAATGCTTCCTTCATCTGAATATCATATCTTATGTTATGACTATTTAGGATCGGAGAACAATAAAATCAAGCATAATCGGGAATTTGATCAAGCTCAGGTCTATACGAACAGTTACAATCGAGCGTCATATTCAAGAGCCTTTCCTGACGAATTATTAGTTACCCAACCCGATCCCTTTTACATGAGCAAGATTGATGATTATATAGTTGATAACCCTTGGAGGGTAGATTTATATACCAGTAATAGGGTTGAAACTTATACGTTTGAAATTAGAAAAGTTAAAGGGGCAAGGTTCATCACTTCAATTGGAGGGGCCTGTTCCGGATTATCCGCATCATATTTTCTGGGACGTGAAGAAATAGCCGGAGATCTATGTACTGTTGTTTTCGATGCTGAAAAAGATAATGTAAATGATAGAATCGTTGGTAGTTTTAGAACTTTTGGACATTGCAATGATGCTTCAGTGAATAATCACTTAACAATTGAAATACGCTATCCTTCAGGCGATCCGAATAATGGTTATAAGATGAAAACATGGGATGTAACAGACCAAATGCACAATGGATCACATCATATTATTTTAGATTGGAATATTGAAGTAATTCCTACCGGAGAGGCTGGATCTGGATTCGATGTAGTCGTGCAGCCTTGGGATGAAGTTTGGATTCCGATGGAATTATAAAGTAGGGAAATGAATCAATTAAGAATTGACTATAAAAAACAATGTTTTATTAATTAAAAATTGACAACATGAAAAAAAGCTTTTTAGTTGCTGCTATGGCGGCTACATTGGTGTTATCTGGGTGTTCGAAAGACGAGACGATTAATCAAAGTTCAGGCGAGCTTATTCAATTCAAGATGCTTGCGGCAGGGACAAGGGCTGCGGAGAAACAACTAAGTGACATTCAAACTTCCGGATTTGATGTTTTTGCTTTCTATGATAGCGGTAGCGGTGAATATACGACTTCGTACATGGGAAGGACTGCTGTTAGTTATTCTACACCGGATTGGGTTTATTCTCCTCTGAAATATTGGCCTACGGACAAGGATCTTGTATTTTATGCATATGATAAGGTTGTAGAATGGGATGGTATACCTGCTAATGAGGCGACATATGTTGCGCCGAATGGTAAAGAGGCCGGAGTAGATGCTCTTGTTACAAAAACAGGCAATCTGAATACCCCGGGTGTGAAAGTTCCTTTGGTTTTTCATCATGCTTTATCACAAGTCGTAGTGTCGGCTCGTAGTGGACGCGAAACAGTTGATTTTGAAATTAAGAAGGTTACGCTTACTAATGTATTACCTAACGGCAAGGTAACGCTTTTGGGATGGAGTCCAGCGATACCGGATGCTGCCACCCTTTCAGGTAATGGTCTTGATTGGACGGCGGAAGGTACAGCAGCAACTTATGAACTGGGATTAAATACTGCTGCTACAACAGTTGGTTATAATGCAACTGACTATACTAATATAACGAGCGATGCGGGTCCTCTCTTCCTCATACCCCCAGCAATTGAAAGGAGGGGCACCTTTGACAATCTCGGCCCCATGGACAGGTACTAACTCTGATACTTATCTGGTAGTTGAGTATGAGGCAACAGATAGTGAGACTGATGTAGTTCTTAACGCAACTACTACGGCGATTCCTGTTGCTACTAATCTTCTGCCTGGCATCCGCTACCATTTCCGTCTGACATTGAACGGTTACGGTGTTAATGGACCTACAGATCCTACTAACAATCCTGATGGCGAAGACAATATCAAACCCATTGAATTTACAGCAGATGTTACTCCTTGGGTGGAAACGATTATTGATCTGACACTTTAATCGTCGTTTATATAAGACCATAGGGGAGGTGGATATTCCCTATGGTTTCTATTAACTTAGTAACTCTAGTATTGGGTTGCACCATGGATAATACACATTAAGTATATAATTATGAATCAATATAGGTCAAAATATCTTTTTTCCTGTTGTTTTCTTGCACTCCTGTTGACATTACAAGGATGTGATAAAGAGGCGGAGCAGGGGAAGAATATGGAAGAGATAACTTTTGGCATAGAGAATGTCATTTCAAGAGGAATTATTAGAAGTACGGATAATCTATCAGGATTCGGTGTCTTTGCATATTATCACAACGATGGTATGTATAATGATGAGACGTCTACTCCTAATTATATGTATAATGTGGCTGTACGAAAAAATGTAGGTGATTGGATGTACGCTCCCCTTAAATATTGGCCGACTAAGGGAACTTTAAGTTTCTTTGCTTATTCGCCTCATACATCGGATGCAGAAGGCGCACTCTCTGTATCGGGGATAAATCAACCGGGACTTCCGGTTTTATCATACACTGTCCCTGATGACATAACGAAGCAGCTGGATATATTGACGGCTGTTCCCATCTATGAATCAATGGATTTAAACACTAAAATACATTTTGATTTCCAGCATGCATTAGCGAGAATAAGTTTCGAGGGAATATTGGCAAGTACGCTACCTGCTGGATGGAATGTTAAAATTAAAGAGATACAAGTAGGAAGTCTAGCAAATAAAGCTACTTACAGTTACGATTCGTGGACGATTGCTATTAATGCAGAAACCAAAAGTTACAATTTGTCTCTCACAAACGGTTTGTTAAGGAACGTAATGCTTGGAACTACCCGTCAGTCTGTCGTGATGGACCATTCCGATCTTTTTATGTTGCCTCAGACCGTAAAGGGAACTGAGCATATTAAGATTGTTGCTGTATTCGACAAGAATGGAACTATAGAAGAACAAGTATTCGAACGTCCATTGACCGATATAATAACTAATCTTGAGGAAGGTAAAAGTTACAATGTCGAAATGATAGTAAGTCCTGAAATCAATCTCACTGTCGAGTGTGTAGTAGAGAACTGGACAATACAAAATATATATTCCACCATTTGAATAGAGATATGAAAAAAAAGTATTCTGCTTTTTAGCTGTTGGTGTCGCTCTTTTGCTTGGTATATCATGTCAACATTACGACGATGCATTTTTGTCTTCTATGGACGGTGATCCAATGACTATAAGTATAAACCTTTGCTCAAAGGGAAATACGATTATAAGCCGAGCTGTTTCATCGGATGAAGAAGAGAAGAGGATAAATAATGTATATGTATTTATCTTTAATAGTGACAACACAATCAGCTATAGGCAATTTTTTGATAATATCAACAAAGTGGCCAATCATAGCCTTCAGTTAAATAATATAAGAAGTGGGTCCGGAAAACAAATATTACTTTTGGTAAATATCAATAGCTCGCTGGTGAGTACGACATCGGAAGCTTTAGATATGATATCATCAAAAGAAGAATTGGAGCAACTGGTGTGTGAACTAAATCAGAATGCAATTGAGAGGGGGAGTAACTTTATGATGAGCGGATCGATTACGACCGATTTAGTTCCAGGAAAGACCGGTTCGATAACCATCCCAATCAAGAGGCTTGACGCTAAGATCAGGTTTAATATTGTTTCAGGTACGAATACTTATGGGAACGTGATTTTTACACCTCGTTCTTGGAGAGTTGTTAGAGCGCCTAAAAAGATAATCCCCTTTTCAGCGACTGAAACAGATATATTTAACGATTCTAGTAGTGACTTTTTTCAGTCTGGCTGGAATAGTTTCGAAGGAGAAGGCAGCAACTATGGCAAAACATTCGCTTTCTATCTATTAGAGAATAGAGTGACAGCGAAGAAGATGATTCCTGCTACTGGAAGTGCGGAAGAGCAGTACGCATTGCGTGAAAAACAAGAGAAAATACCAGTGGAAGGAACGAATAAGGTAAACAATGGAAGTTATGACTATGCTCCAAATACAGGGACATACATACAAATGACCGGAACTGTGTGGTATAAATTGAACAGTACTCAGGAGATATCTTCGGAAGTTACCTATACCATACATCTTGGCTATTCAAATAATAATCCCAACGATTATATGATCGAAAGAAATACGGAATACATCTATACCGTTACTATAAATTCGGTTAACAATATAATTGTTGAAGTGGAGTCTTCCACAGGTGAAGAACCGCAACCTGGAGCAGAAGGTCAGGTGGTTGTCGCTAATGTGATAAAGGAATTCGATGCGCATTATGAAACTTTCTCCGTCCCATTCAACATGGCCAGTATCGACGCTTCGCTCACTTGGAATGTGACAACTCCTTTCAGTAGTGTTAACGAAGGTACTGTTGCCAAGGATTATAAATGGATTTTTTTTAAGATCAACCGGAAAACGGGAAATTTTTATAATGAAAATTTACGTGCTTATCCGGGGCGAAGCAGTATTTACACAGAGGCTGTATCATTGGATTCCTATATGTCTGAGATTCGGGCTGGAACAGACAAACTCCTTGATGTGACTCAATTGATTCCTTTGTTGATTGAGAGCAAAGCAAGGAAACAGGCGGGTAATGCCAATAATCTTTTTGACTCGGGAGATAATATTCGTGTTACCGTGTATCTGGATGAGTATTATTATGAAGATAATCCAATAACTGGTGCGGCAGGAGGAATTAATCTTTGGAAATCTTTCGTAAATCAGCCGGAAAGAATTATGAATATCCTCTCCACTCTTCAAACAAGCCAGGACCAGAAAAGTAGCAAATCGGTTGCTGTTTATTCTTTCCGGCAATCATCTATACAGACTATTTACAATCCTGAGTTATCTGAATCTTTGTCTGCATGGGGAACACAACAAAAACAGGACAATACTCTGTATTTGTTCGATAGAAATCGGTATACTTCTGCGACATCGGGTTTGAACTATAACAGTTGGAGCAATGGTCGCCAGAATTCTATTCAGATGTGGAACGTTAGTTCGAGGCCTAACTGGAGTACTTATATAAATGGTACATCTGATAATGCGATTTCCCTAACCATGCAATCTGACTATAACTATGCGAAGTACAAGTGTATGCGGCTTAATAGAGATAATAATGGCGATGGTAGAATCGATCAGGATGAGGTCAGGTGGTATTTAGCTAGTGTCGACCAACTGAGAGGTATTTGGGTAGGCGAGCAGTCCCTTAATTCCGATGCACGACTATTTACAGGTACTACATGGAATGAAGTTTGGTACTCTAGCAGTACGGTCACTGGAAGAGGCAGGCCCGGTTCATCCGGGAACTATTATGATAATCCTGTGGTGATATGGTCTTCAGAAGGAGCATCCGATGGACCGTTGGGTAGTGCAGGTGGGTATACTGCTGCAAGCGTACGCTATCGCTGTGTCAGAAATTTAGGGTTAGCTTCAAATGCATCTGAGAGTATAGAACCAGATGATTACGCTTCTTATAATACTGCTACCGGAATAATAGAGGTTAATCGGTTGAATTCGAGATCAATCAGAGGGTATACACAGACCAATGAGTTACCGGAGCATCATGAAAGACAGGCTGACAATAAACCATATTGGTCATTCCAAGTAGAAAAACAGGCAAGAGGATCCGGGTATAGTTGGGTACAGGTACGCAATCTTATCAGCAATGGAAATTCTCCTTGCCCATCAGGATGGCGCGTGCCGAACCAAAGAGAAATGGTGCTGATGGTGGCCAAGATTAAGAATGACGGTAACTGGACACAACCCTATCATATGTCTAGGACACGGTTTCAGTTTAACCCTGCGGGAGGTTCTCGTTATGGATTTGCCGTTCAAAGAACTACTTCAGGGAATAATGCGAACATGTTATTTCTCATTAATAATACGAGTACCGAAATTGGTGGCGTACGTTGTGTTAGAGATCGATAGAATCTACTGCAATTCTGTTAGAGCGGCTTGGTAGCTTTGACCAAGCTGCTCTCTGCGGCTTGCGACAACGAGCCAAGAGAAGAGGGTTGGAGATCAGAAGTGTAAAATCAAACGGGCATAGCTTGTACCTCTACAGTGTTAGTTTGTATTTGGCGGACTACTATTACTTGTACAATTTCTCTGTAAGGTACACTACAGTATTCCTGCTAATTCGTATCTAGGCGCTTGAAGCGAAAAAAATAGTGATCAGAAATGTCTGCGTTTTTAATATGGCTATGTATGTGTTGGATCGCTTGATATTTGGACTGAATAATTTTTGTCACGCTCTTTGTTGATATGATAGTTACTCCGTATTTAATTGTAGATGAAAAAAATAGAGGAAAAAAGGGAACGAAAATTTCAGAGTGAATAAATGTGGCTAAACATAGTATTGCATATGAAGAAATTAATGAGGAAATATGATTGGGCTAAAATTAGTGGTATATTGAGTTTGCTTGCTGTTGATGGCTTTATCGTTTTGGGTCTTGTTGCTTTCTGTACGAATGTAACGAGTAAGATGGAACTTGATGAACAGCCGAAAGAGACTGCTGATTCCCGCAAGCTAAGCTTTGTGCTGCCTACTATCCCGGAAACGATAACGGATGTACCCGGACGTGCTTCGTATCTGGCTCTCCACTGGTGGAATAAATTCGATTTTACGGATACGCTCTGTCTGCATCTTCCTGAGGTGACGGAACAGGCTTTTGTTGATTTTATAGATATCCTTCCCTCGGTGGATGAGAATACTGCTGTCAGGGCATTGAATACGTTGCTGACCCTTACCCGTCTTGAAGAGAGCGGACGTGTTTACCATTATTTCTTGACTATGAGTGAGAATTATCTCTATGATCCCAACTCTCCTTTGCGTAATGAGGAATTGTATTCTTTGGTTCTGGATTATGTGCTTCGTAACACTAATGATGGTGATCCTGAACGTATACGTCCTCTGTATCAGCTGGGGGAGGTCAAGAAGAACCGTCCGGGATCTATAGCTTCGGATTTTTTGTATATGCTACATGACGGTCGTAAAGGTTGGCTGCATGATTTACAGGCTGAATACACGCTATTGTATTTTTATGATCCTGATTGTCCTGACTGTAGGCACACAAAGAGGATGCTTGGTGAACTGCCTTCTGTTGCAGGACTTGTGGAAAGCGGTAGAATGCAGATTCTTGCTTTTTATCCTGACGGTGATGCTGATGCGTGGGAGTCCTGCCGGGATGTTTTACCCGCTGGTTGGCTCAATACTTGTGACGGTACCGAGGAGCTGGTAGTGAAAGATAAGCTGTACGCTATCCGCGCTATTCCTTCTCTTTATCTGCTTGACGGTGAGAAGCGTGTGATCCTGAAGGATGCGGACTATAATAAACTGGATGCGTGGCTGAATGAATATCTGCCTGCTTCCTAATAAACTTAAAAACGAATGAAAAGAATGGGAGATAATCCGGATAACAGTTCTGGTACGGGACCTGATACTACGTGGACTTCCAATGGGAAGTTTGGTAGAAAAGTGATGTTGTTATATCATAAACTTAAGAATGGCTGTTCAGATGAACTGCCTGGTAGTGGCAATTACCGGTTGTTCTTTCTTCTTGAAGGAGCTGTCCGTTTGAAGGTAGGAAATGATGATGAATATTTGCTTGGCAACGGGGAGTTTACCTTGCTACCCCCGGGATGTTCGATTGTATGCTCTGCACTCGTATGCTCAGGGTATGTGATAATCAATTGTAACCGCATAAAGATTGGCAGCAATGTCTCTTACTTGGATGAGTTGAAGAAGGAGGGGGATAAGGAAATAACTCCTTGCCGTCAGTTGCCTATCCGTGGTCGTTTCATGAAGGTGCTTACAGATTTTGAGTATTACCCTGTTTCGGAGAGTATGTATCCGTCTTTATATGATATCCTGTTTATCTACATGCGGATATTGTACAGTAAGGAAGAGCTGCTGTCGTTTCTGCATCCTGTGTTGTTTGATAGTAGGGGTAAGAGGCGGGAATAGAAGGGAATAAATTAACTATTGAAAATAAGGCGGCAGTCAATCTGCGGGCTTTATTGGTGGCTGGCTGTTCGGAGAATGAACGGGTGGTTACCATTGTTTTTGTTTTGAAATAATATATGCTTTGTCTGTAGTTTTATGAATATGGGACTTCGGACGTAACTAAGAAAACTAATTAACAATGAGATTTCCTGATAGAAAAACGATTCATCAAGCGCTCTGCCGGATTCATAAACAGAGTATCTATGGTGTCTGCCAAACGTTAGATCCGGTGAGTGATCATTTGGACTTTATAATAACTAAATTCTGTATCATTCTTCCGGATGAAAATCCATATACAGATTACTCAATCTCTGAAGATGCGGTTTATGGCTCGCTGCTGACACAGGATTATGCTTTTCTACTTTGTGATAATGGTGTACTGCATATTTGGGGATGTGAAGGCAGGGAGCACTGGCTGTTTTATGTAGGGTGCTGGCGAATGCGTGAGAAAAGGTTTTGCTTGTGGTGCAAATCACACTATAGGAAATTTATCTTGTGGCTACGGTGTTTTGATTAGTTGATAGAAGGGACATTATCTCTCCTCAATCATCATACGGCTTTTATTGCCGAAAAGTTGGTGTGATTGATTGTAGGGGAGATAATATCGGTGCAATGATTATAATACAGTTTGCAGTAACCACTTCCATGCGGGCATAACATTTATCTGTTTGCCTTCCCGTGTGATGGTTGTTTCTTCTTCCTTTGTAACAATAAGCAGGTTGTTACACCCGGTTGCTAAAGATGCTTCTAAAATACCGGTGAGCTCCCGTTCACGGGTATTCTCATTGGCCATATCCCATGTGACTTGTATAAGCTGGACTACTCTATCGCCCCGCTGAAGCACAAAATCACATTCGCTATTACCTTGGTAATAATATATCTTGTCTGAAGGAAGCTTCATCCGGTTTAACTGCATGAAAACAGTGTTCTCCAACTTTTTACCGTTATCGTCGCTTTGAGGCATAAGTACCGCACCTCTTAATCCGTTATCTATACAATAATACTTGTCAAGGGATTTTTGCTCCTTGACCAAAGAACGATCGTACTTGGAGATACGGACAAACATAAAGATATCACAAATATAGTTTGCCCAAAGGTATAAATCATCTTTGCCAACCTTGAGCCCCTGTGACTTGATATCTTTGTAGATGGCATTAATGGATGTCGGTTTGGTGAGGTTTGCCATTATGCGTTTTACAAAGTACCTGACTACGCTAATATTCGATATTTTGTAGTGCTCAGCCAAATCTTTCAGCAGCATTGTGTCAAAATAACCATGCAACAACTTTAACTGCTCTGACTTGGATGGCGTAAGTACAATTTCAGGAAACGCGCTTTCCTGATTATATGCTTCGAACGCGATTCTTAACCTTGCTCTGTCCTGCTCAAGATAACTATTGGTGCTAATCTCCTTGAACCGACAATATTCATTAAATGAAAGAGGATATGTTTCATACTCCAATGGATAACCTCTCAACGCCGAACTCAATTCTCTTGAAAGCATCGTAGCATTACTACCGCATACGTAAATGTTCTTGCAATAGGTTTTGTAGAGACGCAACACAAAATACTCCCAATCTTTGATAAGCTGGATTTCATCAAAGAACATATAGGTCTCCCTGATAGCAATATCGGGAAACATTTCCATATATGATGTGACTACTTCATCCAATTCTTCTGATGTCATATTTCTCAAACGCTCATCGTCGAACCCCAACCATAGAATTCTTTCCCGAGCCACCCCACTCTGCACCAGATTGTTTATAGCTATTTCCATCAAAGTGGATTTACCACAACGGCGCACACCGGGTATGGTGATGATCTTCTTACGGTCTATCGGCAACTGTACGTCACGCTCGATTACATCAAATGGAATCTCGCTCTGCTTGATGGCTATCAACGATTTTATAACATCCTTTTTCATCTTGTTTCCTTTTATTTAGGACAAAAATACGGTTTTCTTTCCTGAATAAAAGGAAAAGATTGATTTTTGTTTTCTAAATCGGAGGAAAATTGATAATTTAACTATAGTGTACCATAGGGATTGATGGTTTGCTCTGTTTCTAATGAGAAATATGTAATTGTTAAATAATTATTATTTCTTGTGGTCTAAAGTATCTCCTTCGACGGTAATTATTATATTCGCAAGAATTATGATGAAATATATATTGGGCATAGTATTAAGCACTGTTTTGATGTTAGGGTTTCTACAGAAATCTGATGCAGAACAGCAAGAGGGACAGACTGAGGTCGCTAATACAACCCGAAATGTACAATTTTGTTCATTATCAAATGGATACATACTTAAGGATACCACCAAAAAGACTACTTCAACAGGTTATATGTTGGAAAATGAAATGTCCAATTCTGAAATCTGTGAATGCAGACTGACAAACTCCACTTATTGCAGATGTAGGATTGCGCCTTTCAGATTGCTGAAAGATGATTTTCTGTTAATTAGACATTTTTTTAAACTCGCCGATGTTCAGACTATTGAGGGTGAATATCAAGGCTCTCCTTTTAACATGGACTATAGCAGATTTTCTAATAAATATTATGTCTATGCGTTAGGGCATATTCTGATTTGAAACTATACTACTTACCTATTCAAAAGTTTATCTCTTCATTATTTCTTTTTTTTTGCTTTGTTTCATTCCACTTTGAAAGGCTAGAAGTGTGGCTTCTGCTAGATTGGAAACATGAAACTGATGCCAATTCTCCATTGTTGTAAATTCAGGAAAGAGGAAATTCGTGATGTAATAAGCGTTGCGAGAAATCTTTGAATGGGAGAGAACTGTCATGTAATAGGCAGACATCTTTCGCATATTCGGGTATCTGAAAATAAAATTGCTTTTGGAGATTTTTTTTTAGTCATTCCATATATACAAAATATGGAGGTGGCTCATCGACGCTTAACTAATTATTTTATTCAAATCACAATTATTATTCAAATATGAAACCTACAAATTCTGAACAAGAAGAAAAGGGCATGGAACTGGAACAGTACCGTACCCAGCTTGAACAAATGGTTGAAGAAAAATCAAGAGACTTGATAGCTATTCAGGAAAATTTGGAAGCAAGTAACCGGAGACAGGCATTGTTTATTAAGGTATTGCGAATATTACAATTGGAACCAGATATTTCGACAGCAATGAATATGGTTCTTGCAGAAATTGGTAGCTATACTGGCGTTGACCGTTTAGCTACATGGGAAAATCACCTTGACGGAGTTACATATGGATGTACTTACGAATGGTGTAATGAAGGCATTGAACCTGCAATAGATTACTTGAGGAGTATGGCTATTGAAGAAGGAAAACCTTGGTTCGATATGCTCGAAGACAATCGTATCATTTGCACATCGGATATCTATTCACTCGATCCATTCATTACTAAGATGCTTGAAGTACAGGGTGTAAAAGCTATTGCTGTCTTTCCGCTATCACAACTAGGGGTACATTTCGGCTTTCTTTCGTTTAACTTCTGCTGGAATAAGCAATGGGATGAAAAGGATGTGGAACTGATGAGCCAAATTTCACAAATTGTATCTACCACTACGAAACGCTGGCAGGTTGAAACGTCTCTACAACAATCGCAACGAACAATGCAAAAAGTTCTGGATAATATTAATGCCAATATTTTTGTCAGTGATTACGATACACTGGAAGTGCTTTTTGCCAATAAACCGTTTAAAAAAGAAGCAGGACAAATACCAGAGAAAGCAAAATGCTGGAAAATGCTGAATGCAGGACTGACTTGTGCATGCGCACATTGTCCGAAACCTCAATTGCTGGATGCTAACCGTAAGTCTACAGGTGTGCATTTCTGGGAGGACTATAATCCTGTTTCAGAACGCTGGTATACAATTCAAAGCGTAGCGATTAAATGGCTTGACGGACGGTGGGCAATCATGGAATTGGCCACGGACATAACTACCCGAAAGCATGTGGAACTGGAACTGATTCAGGCCAAGGAAAAAGCTGAAGAATCGGATAGGCTAAAATCGGCATTCCTTGCCAACATGAGCCACGAAATACGCACACCGCTGAATGCTATTGTGGGCTTTTCGAGCCTACTGGTAGATGCTGATGACGTAGAACTACGGCAGTCGTATATGGCTCTGGTGGAGGAAAACAACGGACTGCTACTCAATCTAATTTCCGATATTCTGGATATTTCAAAAATAGAAGCCGGTACGATAGAGATCAGCATGACATCGGTGGATATATTCAGACTTTGCCAGGAAGTAATCGCTAATTTCTTGCCCAAAACACGCAGTGAGAAGGTATTGCTATGTTTTGACGAGAATTCACCGCAAATAGTAATTAATGCCGATAAAAACCGAGTTATTCAGGTGCTCTCTAATTTTATAACTAATGCACTGAAATTTACCACAGAGGGCGCGATTACTCTTTCATATACTTTGGAGAATGATGCCCAGGTACGTTTCTGCGTGACGGATACAGGTAAAGGGATTCCCGCTGAACAACAACGTGACGTTTTTAATCGTTTTGTGAAACTTGACTCATTTTCGCAGGGAACCGGTCTGGGCTTGTCTATATGCCGGAGTCTGGTAGAACGAATGGGAGGAGAGATCGGGGTGGAGTCCAGTGAAGGGGAAGGCTCCTGCTTTTGGTTTGTACTTCCATACACGGCGGATATCCAGAAGGTGCCTGAAAATATAACGACAGGTGACGACCAAGTATCAAATGTCATATCAAGGAACTATAAACCTTTGATTCTGGTAGCCGAAGATATAGAAAGCAACTATCTGCTAATCGAAGCACTTCTCAGAAAGGACTATCGTCTGCTGAGAGCGAATAATGGTAACGAGGTTATAGAACTTTTTAATACTCAAACTCCCGATCTAATACTTATGGATATGAAGATGCCGGGAATGAACGGAATAGATACAACTACCATGCTAAGGAAAACTGGAACGCAGATACCTATTGTGGCGCTTACGGCATTTGCTTACGATAATGATAAATTACTGGCTTCTGAGGCGGGATGTAATGATTTCCTTACCAAACCTATCTCGCCACCTGAACTGCGTAGGATAGTTGGCAAATGGACTGCGAAATGAGCTTGAATGAAACAGGAAACTATCACGCTATAAACGAAAAATATTCGTATATTTAGGCGTGTATAAATAAAATGGTTTTGAGGATGTTTTTTTAAAGTCATTTCATATATATAAAATGTTAAATTATAAATAGAACAATTATGACGACAATTGAATTTTATGAGAAGCTGGATTACGACTTCTCAAAGTATGAAGGTGAGGAAGAACTCAAAGGGCTTACCTCTCGTGGATTTCAAGGGACAGCGCCCTTACACGTGAAAGACTTCAATCAATTGGAACTGAAGGCGGCACGTGATATGATAGCTTGCAAGCTAAAGCCTATTCAGGCAATCAACCAAAGGGCATCTTCGTATGGCTTGAAACATTTAATAGAACATGCTCTTAGGATCGAAACGGATGGACAGATTAACTATGTAAGCAACGGTACTTTGATTCTTGCCATGTATGATGCCGGGTACAACATCAAGCGGGACGGTTCTTCTCCTAACTGCTATTTTAATGTGTCGAAAAAGAGTATCAATGACCTGGCAAAGTATATCAATAAGCGGTGATAACAATCAGGTTGAATCACTTACTTGGATAATAAGGTAAGAACAGTTTTATGATATTTTGACTAGAAAGCAATCCAGAGAACAATACGGAGGTATTTCTAAGGGAAAGGTTGCTTGCATCCAGAATCAAAGAAGCTGAATTACTGAACGTGTTAATGGTATATAATAATCACGGTCGCATAGACTAGCGATCTGTTTTTGGGTATTAATTTTAATAAACGTATGGAATTACAAGAATTTGCAAGTACAAAGTATGGAGACTACAAGGGAGTAGTATCTATGGATAGGCAAATGTTTGCTTATCAGGAATTTGAAGCTTTAAATCTACCGGAAGGTGTACTAATAGGTATGGGCTTTGACTTTGGAGAAATAAATAAAGAACCAAAGGAAGTTGATAAAGTTAGATGCGTTTTTCTCATAGCAGATACTAAATATGGCACTACAATGCAGGAGGTAATGGATAACATTCCTGCTTCTAATGCTGATGTGATAGAAGCCTGTAGATATATTCATTTTAAAGAGCTAGGACGTTTTTTCAAACGTTTCAATTGTTGTGGACTCTACAAAGAACTTGAGATAAAAGATATTAATATCAGAAGAAAGGAATGATTAAAAAGAGCAGCATTGCTGCTCTTTTTCTTTTGTTCTTTTTATAAGCTTTTTCCTTTAGATAAATGCTCTGATTATAAACGCTTTGATATATAGCCTATATAAATATTGAATTATGATATTGTGTTATGGGGATTATGTGTAAACAAACAAATACTTGCATTTCCGAAGGAATAAAAGAATAACAATGTATTATAAAGAATGATTGTATTCTTATTTCAGATAAGGAAAATGTAAGTGTTAAATAAATATTAATTCTTAGGCTTCAAAGTATTCCCCTCGGAAAAAAATATTATGTTCGCAAAAATTATGATAAAATACGTACTAGGTATACTATTCTGTGCTTTTCTGCTGTTAGGACTTCAACAAAAATCTGACGTGGGACTGCAAATGTTGCGGTTAGCGTCCGCAGCTGCAACGCAGAATGCGCAATTGCAGTTTCGTGCTTTGTCGAATAACCACTCCATATTCAAGCCTATTGTGAAGAGGACAAGTCATAAAAAAGATATATTCGGAATGGAAATGTTCAGCTCGGAAGTTGGTGACTGTATGCTGGAAAGCTTCACGCATTTCAGGTGTAGAACTGTTCCTACCAGATTATTGAAAGATTTTATTATAGCTGCCAAGCGATTGTTCCACTCTTCGGATGTTCAACGGGTTGAAAATAAGTATCAAGGCTTATCTCCCCATACTACTTATATCAAATTCTCTAATAGGTATTATGTCTATACGTTAGAGCATATCTTGATTTGAATCATATAATTATCATTTCTCTGAAATTTATTTTTCCTTATATTTCCTTTTTTATTTATTACATTCCAATATGGAAAACGAAGTATTTGTTTCTCATGTATCGGAATAGGGAAGGGGTGAGGATTATCCCATCCATGTAATGTGGCTAGTAAACGGTAATATGTATAAAAGAGAAATATTCAGAACTCTACTGTACTCTGCGAAAAAAAATGTCTGTTAAATGTTTTTTTTGTTTCTTTTTATGACTTTATAGTGTCTCTTGAAAAATAAGGAAAATTGAATTATGTATTTATAGAATAACCTAAAGAATCTATTCTCTTATTTGAAATAACTAAAGTGAAGTATGTACTTCACAATGAACAGATGAGAACCCGCTACCTCCCTGACTGTAGCGACTGATAATCCGTTTGTCGAAAATACTGATAATATTATCCATGCTGCACTTACTCTATGTACGGCGTGTGGATATTTCAGCTTTTTTCGGATATGCCGCTGGCCCTAGCTTTTTCCGACGTTATCGGTTCGTCAGACAGCAAAGACTGCTAAATTTGCGGTTATCATTTTAATATTTAGTTATATGGCAACATTCAAATTTGTATTTCGCCCGTCCATGAAGGTGGGTCGTCATCCGGGAAGTCTTTCGTTGCGCGTCATTCATGGACGTCGCCCCAAGACTGTGAGTCTTTCTTTGCGTCTGTATTCTGAGGAATGGAACGGGACAACGCAAACGGTTGTGTTTCCTGATGATGCCCCGGAGAGAATAGGGTATCTACAGGGTGTACAGGAGCGTATTACTGCCTGCGCAGGTAAAGTTGATGACATCATCCGTCAGCTGGACCTTAAAGGTGTGTATACGGTAGGCGATGTGGTTGAACATTACCGTGAATCTTCTGACGAGAGCAAGCTTCTCGGCTATGCTCGTACGCTTTCCAGTGAACTCCGCCGTAACGGTCAGTACCGTACCGCCAAGGCTTATGTAACTGTCTGCCGTGGATTTGTCTCTTTTAATTCGGGTATTGATGTCTGTCTTTCACAAATCAATGCTATGCTTGTGAAACGGTTTGAGAGTCACTTGAAGGAGAATGGGAAACAGCCTAATACGGTGAGCTACTACATGCGGAACCTTCGTGTAATCTATAACCGTGCCATAGAGACGAAACGCCTTTTGGATACTGGTGAGAAGCCCTTTGCAGATGTTTTCACGGGTGTTGAAGAGACTAAAAGGCGTGCGCTGAGCGCTGTTGAGGTGAACCGGCTGAAGAATATCAATTTCAAGAGTCTGCTACGACTTTACCGTCCGGGGAGCCAGAAATATCTCTGTATCCGGAATTTGTATTTCTCGTGGCGTTTGTTTTTCTTCTGCCTTTATGCACAGGGTATGTGTTTTGTTGATCTTGCGTACCTGAAGAAAAGCCAGATAAAGGATGGTATTCTTCGTTACTACCGCAAGAAGACCGGTAAACAGATATCTGTTCCAGTGAATGAGGGTATGCAAGGTATCATTGATAGTTTTGCTGATGATACGCGTGATTCTGCTTATCTGTTCCCCATTATAACGGACTTGGAGGGTAATGGCAGGAAACTTTATGAGACTGCGATGCGTACCCAGAACCGTCGTCTCAAGAAACTGGCTGAAATGGCAGGTGTGACGAAAGTAATTTCTACGCATGTTGCGAGGCACTCATGGGCTACAATCTGCAAGAATGAGTTGCTTCCTTTGTCTGTAATCTGTGAGGGACTCGACCATTCTTCAGAGAAGATGACGCGTAAATATCTTGATTCTTTTGATCTCTCTATCTTGGGTGATGCCGGGAAAACAGTGCTGACTGCCGTATCCCGGTCTTCTTCATCTTCTGCTGTTGCTTTGGATGTTTTACATTCAATCCCTATATAATGCAATAAGAAAATGCACCCGGATGATTTCTTAAAATGTTTATCCGACGGGAATGTTTCAAGTGACCGTTGGTATCCGACATTCTGTAAGTGTCAGACAATTCGTTAAACACTTCATTTATTTCTTCGGCAAAGAAACGGTAATTTTTTCTAATAGAAATTATATCTATTTCCCCTTTTTTTATACATTTTACCCATTACGTATTTCTTTTGGATTTTTCCCAAATTCCCGCTGGCAGAATTTATACAGATGCTGTTGTGATGAGAATCCCTGCTCATCGGCAATTTGTATAATGCTTTTATTCCCTGAACTTAGTTCTGTATATACCAGCTTTGCCTTCTCTTTGGTCATCCAGTGTTGGGGAGTTTCTCCGAACACTTTTACGAACTTCACAGAAAAGTTTTTAGGAGTCATGCTCATTGCTTCGGCGAATTCTGCTACGCTGTTATATTTGCTGTGATTAGCCCGTACATACTCCTGAAATGCCATATTTGGGCTTAGTATCATGCTGAAGAATGTCTGTAACTCCTTGCGTGGATAGGAGGCTTTGAGTATAATCAGCAGTTCTTTTATCTTGTTATCAAAGTAGCACCGGCAATTCAAGCCGTTTTTGATGCTTTCGTTCAACCCATGCAGGAAATACCACAATGGCGGATTAATCTTCAGAGTATTTATATCCCCATCGCCATGATGATTTTCATGGGTGTCTTTTGTTTTATTCTTATATAGCTGTTGTACATTGCAGCTTTCACATATGACCCCTCCGCCCGGCAGGCGTATAAAGAGTACGACGCATTTGTGCAATGTGGTGATGTCGAACTGGCCGTTGGATGGTATAAAGAAGAAGTCACCTTTTTCCACACTTTTTTCGGGCAGGTCATTGTATTGGAATTCCAGATCGCCTTCCAGAATAAAGATGATCTTATTCTTTTTAGGTGATAATTTTTTCTTTATTCCCAGTTCAAGATTACACACCTCAATGGCAAAGCTTTTCATACATGCGCTGTATAGGCAGGATAAGCGTTCTTGTGACTTTAATACTTCCATAATATGTTGATATTTATATTGTTCGTTATTGCTATATAGTTATGTAGGTCGGCGGCGTTACCGCCGCTTTCCCCATTAAGAACTGTACGTGCGACTTTCACCGCATACAGCTCCGATAATTCAAAATTTAGTTCTCATAAAACTAAATCGGCTCATCCCCCTCTTATGAGGGTTAATTTTCCGATAAAGTTCCCTTTCGGGACGTACGTAAGCGGCTTCCTTTTATCTTCCGCTTCAAGAAGTATGCTTCCCAAGTCGGGTCGTAAGGATTGGCTTCACACTTCACTTTTACGTGTCTGCAAATCGGTATGTCTGCCAGTTTCATAAGTACAAAGATAGCTTCTTTCTCGCAATCTTTGTACTTGAAGCCAAAAAACCAGTCCCGATTGCCAACCTTTATAAAGTACTTGTCCTTTATCCATTTCCTCGATTTGTTCGTATGCCTCCGATAAGACCAACGCTTTAACTGATTGGTTAATATATGGTCTATCTTACTAAACGTATTTTTCGATACCACACCTCTGTAGTAGTTACCCCATCCCCGCAATACGGGGTTGAGTTCTTCTATCAGCTTTTGCTGCGCTACAGCCTTGTTCTTCTTGAACACGACCTCGTGCAGTTTTTCAGTGAATCGTTTCTGGCTTTTGGAGGATGGTTTTATTAACAATGTTCCGTTGTACTTCCGGACATTGAACCCCAAAAAGTCAAAGCCTTCGCTGATGTGTGTTATCAGTGTCTTTTCCTCGGATAGCGTGAGACCGCGCTCCCTAAGAAACTCAATCAACATGCATTTTACATCCTCCAACGTCTCCCGCTTGTCCGCCGTGACGATAAAGTCATCGGCATAACGCACATAATTCACTTTCGGATGATAAAGTCTGCCATCGATATAGTTCACCCTGTACCTCTCTTTCAGCATCCTTTCCATGCCGTCAAGCGTAGTGTTGGCGAGTATGGGTGAGATGATGCCGCCTTGCGGAGTACCCTCCACGGTGGGTTGTGGCATTTTGTTAAACACAACTCCACTTTTCAGCCATTTCTCTAAGATGCGCTTGTCGATTCGTACGTTGTCGAGAAGCCATTGGTGGCTGATGTGGTCGAAGCATCCCTTGATGTCTCCCTCCAATATCCATTGGGGAGAACAATCCCTGCTTAACCATCTGTGTAGGGCGTCAATGGCGTCAGCCGTACTTCTGAACTTTCTAAATCCATAAGAGTTGGCGTCAGCAGTTGTTTCCGTTATGGGTTCCAAAGCCATCAGATAAAGAGCCTGCATGGCTCTGTCTTTCATAGTCGGAATCCCCAGCGGTCTCATCTTCCCGTTTTTCTTCGGTATGTTGACCCTCTTCAGTGGGAGGGCTTTATATCCTCTCCGTTTCAAAGAACACACTGCGTTTATCTTCCTGGCATCGGTATCCCATAGTACATGGTCAATTCCTGCCGTACGTTTTCCTTTATTGGTTGTCACTTTCCTTACCGCCAATACCTTGGCTTCAAAGGAGGTGACAAGAAGATGTTGCAAGGCTTTCACTTTGTTGTATCTTCCTTCTTTTTGAGCCTTTGCTATTCTGAATTGTAGCTTTCTTACCTTGCGCTCGCACCGTGAGAAGTCGATTTTCTTCCACGAAGTTCTGCGTTCGGCTGAAGATGCACACTTGGCTTGCGCCTCGCTCCTTTGCTGTTTCTTCATTCTTTAAGTTCTACCATTCGTTTCACAAAGAATTACCCTGTGGAAGTCTGCCCGCTTTCGCGTGGGGTGACGTTGAAACTCCTATCCACGATATTACACCGTGGCATTCGCTTTCTCCACAATCCTTTACCCGCACCCCGTTCGGCTGCTCTTACGATTGACTCACCCATCCACCACCATTGGCTCATGGGAGAAATACGGGCTTACCAAGTTCCGCACAAGTAACTAACGACCGACTTAGAGTCCGCCTCTCCACCGGCAGTACAACATCCGTGTAGCCCGAAACAACAGCGAGCTATCCTGACTGCTTGCCTTTGGCATGGCTCATTAACATCCGTGAGCCATTCATTTGTTACGATGGTGCAGCGGTTCACTTGCGTTACTCATATCAGTCAGCCTTGCCATTCTTTACCTATGATGTTTAGGCTGGAACGTCGTTGTCAAGAGGGCTCCGCACCCGACCGTTGCCAGTCAAGCACGCCTCCTTAGGCTACTATTGACGGAACAATAGGTTCAGACATAATGCTGAACAATTACTTATGCGACCTCTTGTCGCACAATGTTTTACAAATGTTTCACGAAACGACATTTTTTGATTTTACTTCATTGCCTTGAAATACGCTGTTTTAAAGCGTTTTTCCTATTTTCTCTTTTGATATTTATTTTCAATGTTTCAATACTTAAGTAAATTGTTTCACTTAGGCTATACTACCACTTTTCTACTAATTAGTATTCAGTGTATTACACCCGGACTATTTCTTGTCTGACACTTACAGAGTGTCGGACATCGGTATAAAGAAGGTGATTCAATGAAGAAATATCTATTACTGTGGATAGCCTGTGTGGCTGTTATACATACTTCTTATGCTCAAAGCAATCGGGACATGGTTTCCAAGTCTTTTCCCTTCTGGGGAATAAAGACAAACCTGCTGTATGATGCCGGCACTACCCTGAACCTGGGTGCTGAGTTTCGGCTGTCCCCATACCTAACACTGGATGTATCCGGCAACTACAACCCCTGGACATTCAGTGATAACAAGAAGTTCAAGCATGTCTCTGTGCAGCCTGAACTACGCTACTGGATTTATGAGCCCTTTAACGGTCATTTCCTTGGTGCCCATCTACTATATACCTTCTATAATGTTGGCGGAGTGAAGATGCCACTCGGTATCTTTCCGGATTTGAAGGATTACCGTTTTCAAGGTAATGGCTACGGCGCAGGCTTTTCTTACGGTTACCAGTGGCTTCTTTCCAACCGTTGGAATTTGGAAGCCACTTTCGGTTTCGGTTATATTTATCTTGACCATTCCCGCTATGAATGCCGTACCTGTGGGGAAAAACTCGGTCGTGAGAGCAAGCATTATTTGGGCCCTACGAAAGTTGGTGTCTCGTTGATTTATGTCATAAAATAGTAACCCTGATCAGACAACATTTTACTTAATATGAAACGACTAATAATCATCTTTAGCATATTCTGCTTTTGCCTTCCTGCAATGTGTCAGGGTTTGGCTTTCGATATTCTGGACCTAAAGGAGGATAATGATTCACTTCTGTTCAGATATAATACTCTTGTAACTCCGCATGCAGTTAGAACCGGTCAGTCGCTGCGTATCACTCCGATGCTTGAAAGTGGTAATTTTGTGATGGCTCTTCCCGGTGTGACTGTCTTGGGCAATAACCGCCGGCGTGTCATGAAGCGTATGAAACATTTGCCTGATGAATATATAAGAACGAACATCTGCAGCGATACTGTTTTTGAAACTGCTTTTCGGATTCCTTATAAGCTGTGGATGGATTCTGCTTCTCTTGTTGTTGAAGAGAGACTGACGGGTTACCGTGCGCGTACTACCACTACGCGTTACCGTTTGAACAACAGTGTTTCACTTAATACCCGTGCGCCTTACGAGGTCTCTCCGGTGGTTGCTTTCATCCTTCCTGACAAGGAGGTGAAAGTTCGCCACCGTCAAGGTAAGGCTTATCTTGATTTCCCCGTGGGTCGTTCGGTGATACTCCCTACGTATCGCCGTAACCCCGAGGAACTTTCGAAGATTGATGATGCGCTCCGTGATGTTATGGGTAACTCGGATGTAACTATACAGGGTATTTATATTGAGGGTTACGCCTCTCCTGAAGGTACTTATGCAAGCAATGATCGCCTTTCTAAGGCAAGAGCAGAAGCACTTAGGGAATACATAGTGAGCAAATTTCCTCTTAACAGCAGTCTTTTCAAGGTTAGTAATGTTGCTGAGGACTGGGATGGTCTTGTTGAATTGGTGAACGCAAGCGACATGGCGCAAAAAGAACAGGTGCTGAAGATAATAGAAACCATTGGAATCTTTGACGGTCGTGAATCTGCACTGATGCGCCTGAACGGTGGCGTTCCTTACCTTTTGATGCTGAAAGAGATGTTTCCAGAGTTAAGACGTGTTGAATACCAGGTGGATTATACCGTGAAGGATTATGACTTGCCTAAAACTCTTGTCGTGTTGCAAAAGAATCCGGCTGACCTTTCTCAACTAGAACTCTACAACCTGGCATTTTCTTCGGAAAAGTGGGGCGGTGATTTTAATCGTATTTTCGTAGAAGTCATTCCCCGCTATTTCTCTGATGATGCTGTTGCTAATAATAATGCCGCCGCCGTATTGATTCAGGGAGGGGAACTTGCTACTGCCAAGCGTTTTTTACAGAGGGCTGGCCAGAGTGCTGCCGCATTGAATAATCTTGGCGTAATGCATCTGCTGGAAGGAGATTTGGAAGAGGCTGAAAGTTGCTTTGCCAAAGCCCGTGATGCCGGATGCAACGAGAGTATCGCCAATTTGGAGGAAGTTAAGGCGAAACGAGATGATAATAAAAAGCAGGAACGCTATAAGAACAGAAAGTAATCAGGAGGATAAAAACAAAAACAGGAATAACAATTAGGATATACAACTCCCCATCCCCTAAAAAGTAATGGATTAAGAATCCCCCCCTTAAGGGGGCTGATGAGGGGTAACACAATAGCAAATAATTAATATATATAATAATAAAAACTATCATTTTATGCTTTCTTATAATACGATTGTGGCTATTCAATTGCTACATGTGCTTCAGAAATTTAAGCACTGTCCAATGAACGTAACTGAGTTGAAACAAAAATGCCTTCTTCATGATGTTGGCAATGTTGCCGGCAAGATTATGCGCACTTTGTATCGTCAGGGTTGGGTGACCAATAATTGCAGGTCTAAATACTGGCTCGTTACGGACTTGTTGCAAAAGAATCTGCTGGAACTGACGATGATAATAGATAATAACCGGATACAACTGTGTAATCATGTTGGTTTTAATTGCTGGGGGAATGCTGCCCAAAAAGAAATGCATAATGCGATAGACTTGAATGAACAGTTACGTAAGTGGTTTAGTGTACAGCTTGAGACGGTTAATCTGGGTGAGTTGGTTGCGTCAAATGAAATATTGGGAGATGGTATGGAAGAGAGAATAAAAATATCCAGAAGTTTATAGATAGAAAAACCGGTTGATATCCAATATAATATCCAAATGTATGAATCACTAAATTTATTAATTAATTTTATTAACAAATGAAAAAAGTAAACTTTTTTGCGATGCTTGCAGCGGCAGCCCTTATGACGGGCGTAACAGGCTGTAGTAATGATGACAATGTTGGCGAAGGTCCGGGTAACGGGGATGCTACATTGGTGATAAAACTTCCTTCTAATGTTGTACCGGGAAGCCGCGCGGTGGAAGATCCGGTTGCAGGAGGATCTGATGTTAAAACGGCATTGAATGGCGTTACTGTGTTCCTGCTGAACGGTAACTCGGTAGTAAGTCGTGATGAGTTTGATAACGATGAAATCACCGCCGGATATAAGCGTTTAGAGCAGGTTTCAGCTACTATCAACCGTGTTATCCTCATAGCTAATGCTTCTTCTACGGATAAGATTGCTTTTGAAGGATACGGCAATGCATCAGTTATTTTGAGCCATGCCTACTCCACAGCCAGTCAAAATGTCTCCAATGATGGAATTAAGAATAAAGTATTAGTCGGTGATGCAACCACTACCGGTGGTACCGACCCAGGGACATCTGATCCGAATCACGAGTCGGGTCACACTTACATGGAAGCCGACGTTACTCTTGATGCCATTACGGCACGTTTCGAGATTGGTGCAGTTAAAGCAGGTACCGGTGTTGCCGAGGTAGAATTGTTGGGTGTATGGATTAACAAGTTCTACGAAGATGGAAGTCTTGCCAATGTAACAAATGAAGGTTCTGATGCATCTTATTGGAACACTACTCCTTCAACGTTTGCTGGTGGTGGCTCATTTACCGATGTTGATTGGGGTAATTCGGTAACTGTGCCTGCATGGGTAGATCCAGTATATTATGATGATGCTAGCGATGACGTTGAGATAGATGTTGATAGTAAAGTTTATGCTTACCAGGTGTTTGCCGGTGAAAATATTCCGCAGCTCATTTTGCTTGTAAGAGGCAAGTATGCTACTGGTTATTTCAATGATGCATCAGACGAATACTTCTTTGGCTATGTCACCTTCACGAAGTTCATTGAAGGAAGTACTGAGATTGGTAAAGTAGAGGCTAATACCATCTATAAGATTGGTGTAGGCACAACAGGTATTGTGATTACTCCAGATATAATTACTCCGAAGCCTAACCTGGAGGATATTGACCTCGGTATCAATGTTCTTGTCACTCCGTGGACTGAAAAGACTGTAACACCGGGCGTTTAAGCCCTAGCTATCGGGCGGCGGCTTTCTTGAATGACAAATCGTTGCCTTCAATATAGGCCGGGCGGGGTTGGATCTCCCTTCCCGGTCACAAATGGGGTGCGGAATGGGCACACGTGATTCTGTGTAACTGCATAATTCCGTGAACTGATGCGACTCTGTGAAACTAAAATGACGAATTATACGATATGAAAGTACGATTATTACTGTTGTCTATTGTGGTGTTGACGATGGCTGGGTGTATTAAAGAAGACCTGGACGGTTGCCCCACTGGCGGTAGCGCTCGGCTGGTATTCCATTATACCGTTGCCGGTGTGGATAAACTCCTCGATTATGTCTCTCGCATCGATGCGATAATCTTTGATGAAGATGGCAGATTTATAATGCACGAAAGACTTGAAGTTCAATCGCAGGCTACCCGAACGGAATTACTGCTGACGCTTGATCCTGGTACCTACTATTTTGTATCCTGGGGTAATGTAGAAGCTCATTCTGTATATTCATCCTTTATACCGGGGGTGACAGCGTTGACTGATTGTTCTATTGAGATATCCCCAGGCATAACAGCCGGTGACCCGATTTATTATGCTCCGGCTAAGACAGCGCCTCATACCTCGCGTACACTGGCTCCCCAGTACGATATTCACAAGATAGAGATTATGTCGGATGAGCATATGGTTAAGGATGTAGAGTTCGTCAAAGCCCACCGTTCAATTACGGTCTATCTGAAAAATGCTCCTGGTACCCCAAACGCTCCGAAAGTGCGGGTGAATCATTTGTGTAAGAGCTATAATTTTCTGTTTGAACCTCAGGCGTATATAGGTGACTTTACCCATATCACTTCCTCCGGCCAATATGCAGACGAAACCTACGATGTAGCTGTTTTTTATGCCGGAATGGGGCCGATAACGTCCGATATGGATGTCAATGTGCTTCATGGTGGGGACGAACGTATTTTGCACACGGAGAATATAGAAGAGTTTCTTACGGCTAACCCTTCGCACGACCCGGATGATATACATATGGTCATTGAATTCAGCGAACTCGGGGTAACCGTCACTGTTCCCTCATGGAACGAAAAGCCGGTAACACCCGGTACATTTTAGAACTTGCTAACGATAAACGGAGGATATACATGAAATACGTTCCATTACAGATAGTTCTGATTGCGACTTTTATCTGGTCGCTGTCGTCTTGTATCGAAGACAAGGACGGAATTGGCACACCAGACGGAGAGTTGACGGTTAGATTCACCGTAAACATGCCCGGTGGAACACGTTCGATGGGAGATAGTCCCGACAGGGAATATATGATAGAGACTCTTGATGTGCTGGCATTCGTAGAGAATAGTAGCGGCGATTTTGTCTATACCTATGCAGCAACGAACATTACGCAGACTCCCGGTAGCGGTACTAATATCACTGTGACAGTACGGGTCAGAGAATACATCCAACGCCAGCAATTTATGGTGTTGGTTAATGCTTCCGACGAATTAGCCGCTGTGGGTCCCATTCAGGGTAAGAAATTGATAGATGTTGCAAATATGATTATCTGTGATGCAGGCAGTGGCGAATGGCCGGCTGACAATAATGGTTCGGGTGATATGAAAGCACTGCCTATGTATGGCAAAACCGTGCCTCATGCAATTACTATCTCAACCGGTTCTATCGGTACTTATGCGCTTATCCGCATGGTTTCGCGTATTGATGTGACACTGGCGGCGGCAGTGAACAATTTCCAACTGGTAGATGCTTCGCTGTTCAATTATAAGAAAGCGGGGTACGTGAGCTATGAACGGAGTAACTTGGATGATACAGCGTCTCCTTATCCGGTGGCTACCACTCCGGCGGTTCCTGCATCGGGCGATCATTCAGGTGATCCGATTCAGGAACCTTCGGTATACTTCGACGCAGACTATGCAAATGATGCTAGAGGAGAAATTCTTCGCTCTATATACACCTATGAAAGCCCTGCTATTACTACGGATGCGGATAAACTGAACGGTACGGCATTGGTGATTGGAGGCTATTACGGAGGTGACAATAGTAAGCTGGTTTACTACCGTGTGGATATCAAGACCACTGATGATACTTCGGGCCGCATATCCAGCGGTCTGCTGCGTAATCATCACTATAAGGTACAGATACAAAGTGTGTCGGATAAAGGTTATTCTACGGCTATCGAAGCCTATAAGGGAGCCAAGGCGATTGACTTCGCAGTGAAGGTGATTCCTTGGGGTGAAGAGATGGCGGTGCCGTTGCCTTATGCAGTGAAACGCCCTGCTAACTGTTATTTGATTTCTCCGGATGACGGTTCGTTCAATATCCCCGTTTTTGGGCAGATAGATCGTGCAAAAGCCGATGGAGGTTTGTCGGGTATTTGGGCTGACAACAATACGAAGCTCGCTGCGGAGGTGCTGTGGTCGGAGCGAGAGGCAGTGGAGGACATTGTGGCTAATTTGAGCATCTATAGAGATCCGGTGGACATCACCAAGTCTCTGCTTACCGTCACACCGGGTGAAGCTATCGGCAATACTGTGGTGTGTGTGTACAACGACCTGAATGAAAATGGTGTGCGCGATGCGGGTGAGGATATCCTCTGGAGTTGGCACATCTGGTCGTGTGCCGTGAGCGATTTCCCGAAAGAGTTTTCCGGAAATCGGTGGATGGATCGTGACCTGGGGGCGCTGCGCCAAGGCTCGTGGGAGCATACACCGAACTCGGTAACTGAGGCGCAAAATTCAATCGACCCCGTGAAGGGACTGTACTACCAATACGGGCGCAAAGATCCGTTGCCTGTGTCCGGTAATGGACGTCCTATACAGTCGGGCACGGTTGTATATCAGGACATCACCGGAACTAATACTGTGGAGGCTTCGGTGAAGCAACCGGCTGCCCGTTTCACCAGTTGGACGGGAAACGTTTCCACATGGTCTACTACCAAGAGCGTTTACGACCCTTGCCCGGATGGATGGAGGGTCCCTTCGGAGGTAGAATGGAGTACTGTCAGTCTGTGGAGTACCAATAGTGCTTACTCATGGTCGTACACTACAGCGGGTATGATTGCACTGTATAGAAATGTGGGAGGGAGAGTATGGAACACTATCCTCAATACTACCAAGAGCGTATTGCATTTGGATGCTAGCATGGGACCGAGGATTGAGAGCAGCGATTTCAGTAACTACACCAATGGTGGTTTTCATACCGTACGTTGCATCCGTGACGCTGCGGCACAGCCGGGTGGAGTGTCTCCGACACTCACGACCGATTATGACAGAGGAAAGATTATCTCTGCTGACGGAAGTACATATATCCTCAACATCTCCTCCAATACTGCTTGGGAGGCTTCTGTACGCCGTGGTACCGATGTGTTTACCTCGGGTGGTATAGTGGGCGAACCCTTGCTCGATAGAAACAGAGGTCTTAACGGTGATGTACCGTGGAGCTACATTCCCGGTTCAGGGAACGGCACGCTGACTCTTGTCACGAACGATTATACGGGTAGTAGCTATGCCGACGGTGAATTGGAGATTGTCTTCCGCGATAAGGATACCGGAGTAATCCTCAATCGGGTTCCCATCAAGGTTATCACTGGTATAGTGCTCAGAAGTAACCGTCTGGTGGCTTCTGTTGATGCTGCCACGGGAACGATGAACTGGGCACAAGCTATGGGGATCGAACTCCAATACAACAGTACGAAATTCTGGGCACCGGGAGAAGGAACAAGGCCGGTGGACTACCCGCTTGGAATGAACATAATTTCCGGATGCGCCGGTTATAGCGAACCGGGATATCCCGCAGGAGGCTGGCGTTTGCCAACGATGAGCGAGCTTAACGAAATGTATGGCAAGAAGGACAAGATTGCTGGCTTGAATACTACTGCTGGAGGTGATTATTGGAGTTGTGAAGAGGGTGGCAGCGGAGCAAGTACTAAAAATTTCTATAGCAATTCTCATGGAAGTACAGCTAAGACGTATAGCAGGCGTGTACGCTGTGTCAGAAGTCTGAATGCCATAGGCAGATGAATTTCGTTTATGGTAAAGAGATGATAAGGTAAAGACAAAAAAAAGAAGATATGAGTAGATTGTTAACACATAAAGGGCGGCTTGCCTGTGGGGTAGCGATGCTTCTGACGGTGAGCTTGTGCAGCTGCATTGCCGAACACGAATCTGTTCCGGAGACCGGAGGAGACCGTGAGGCGGCATTCATCCTCAATGTTCCGGGCATGAATGTACCTTTGACCCGTGCTCTCGACCCTGCAAAGGAGCAGGAAGTGACCGAGATAGACGTGGTAATATTCAATGCCGTTGATCGCACGTTAGCCGAATACCACCGCGTGGCTGCTATAGACCTTACACCCGTCACAGGTGGTGATGGGTGGCAGTGCAAGATACACAACATAGAAACCAGTACGAATATTACCGCTGCTGTTATAGCCAATGCTTCGCTGGAGGTTTCGGAGGCATTGGCAGCAGTAACCCAAAATGGTACTTATTTGGGTGCTGACAAAGCTGGTTTTCTGGATGCATTGGAAGTAGCGGTTGGCACCAAGTGGAATACCACAGGCACAGGGTACTGGAAAATACCCATGTATGGGGAAGCTCGTATTGCAGGTAGTATTTATTCGGGTACGTTACACGAAGTGAATCTAACCCGAATGCTGGCCAAGGTGGACATAGTAAACACCGTTGCTCCAGCAGGCGTACCTGTTGCAGGCAATTTCAAACTCACGGCTGTCCATGTGGTGAATTACAACACCCGAGGTAGAATAGCTCCTGCATGGGATACGCAAGGAGACATTCAGCTTGGTGCTACGATCCCCAATTTGCCTTCCTACACTGGTAAGTGTGTATGGATGGATGGTAACGAGCTAACTTATACTACATCAAGCAGTACAGCTCCGATTGAGAATGAGATATATCTTTTCGAAGCTGCCGCCATGTCGGAGAATACAACGACTCCGAACGGTTTGAGACTGGTATTTGAAGGTGAGTTTACCTCTGTGGATGGGACGGAACACTATTACTACCCAGTTGATTTCACCGCACCTTATGACACGCAGACCGGCAAAGCTTATTACATTCCCGTACTGCGTAACAATCGCTACTTGTTCACTATTACTGAGGCCTCGGGGCGAGGCTATGACAGTTTGGGGGAGGCAGCGATGGCACTGGGAGTAATGTCGAATCTGCGGACCCGTGTTCTTGTGGTAGACGAAAGCGGCATCCGCAACATTGTCTGGAACGGCGGATATTTTTTAGGACTTGCAGATAATGAGGTGATTCTTGGTGAATCTTTGGCGGGAAGTACGGTTAACGTGAAGTGTACGACCAATTATGCCGACGGTTGGATGGTAGATCGAATTGAATATCAGGGTATGCAAACAAACTGGCTGAAAGTTGATAAGTCTGGCAGTTCTAGTGATATGCATTCTGACCTTGAATTAACACCACTTGTAGTAAATGGCAGCGGCACCGAGCGTACGGCCATCGTCTACATAAAGGCGGGACGGCTTACGAACAAACTTACTGTGACGCAGCAGGCATCCGAAGGACTGTTCGTGGGGCGCTTTGGAGGCCAATTGAAGCCTGACGCTAACGGCGTCTGGCAATATGAGAAGATGCTTTATGTACAGAATAGCAATGAGGGAAGCTTGGTTCGGTGGAAAACAACCAATACAGCAACAGTGAATGTAGCAAGTGACTGGGACGGCAGGCAAAATACTTGGTCGATGACGAGTAGTCCTACTTTGAGAGACGAGCATCCTGTCGCTAAACTTTGCTATTACAAGAACTATATGCCTACAAACATAAATGAACTTAATTGGTTTCTGCCCTCACAGAAACAACTGATGGCTGTTTGGATTTCACGTAATGGTTTAAATATAGTGGCTTATCCTATTGACCATAAAGTCTATTGGAGCTCAACGGAGTATGATATAACCCATCCTTGGGGGGTAAACATGTTCTCCGGCGGCACGAGTACTGACATGGATAAGCGCTCCACAAGTCCGGTGGTGCGGTGCGTCATGGAATATTAGATATTAACGATTTGATTCTATAAAGAAGATGAAACAGATTTTAATCATATTGTTTATAAGTACACTTCTCCCGGCAAGACTGCAGGCGCAGAGGGCATATAAGGAAGGGACAAAAATAATTTTCGACCTGACTGTTGCAGCGGGGATGCCTGCCGGTGCAGTAACTAATGTAAAAAAATATACAGGTACTTTTACTCCCAGGCAAGATGAGCTGGGACCCAATAATGACGAAAGTAGTTCGATTAATGCTACCGTTTATCATAAACTGGAGATAGCTCCAAGAGATGTTAACACATCAGGAAACCTGGACGATACGGGTACCTTGACCATGCCGTGGGTTGATGCATTCAATACGTGTAAAAGTTTAACTTATGACGGTGGCGGTTGGCGTCTACCTACGCAACGTGAACTTATGCTGATGTTCATGTTTTTGCCGGCATTCAATACTTTCTTGAATGATGGCAGTATATACAACGGAACACCCTTTGCTGATGTCAACTATTGGAGCTCGACGGAGTACCGTAACGATAAACTTAGGTCATGGTTTGTCAACTTCTCCAGAGGTAACACCAATTCGGTCATCAAGACGGACTATAATATGCAGCGGGTGAGATGTGTCAGAGAGGTGATGGTCACTCCGTAGCAGCCAAGGATATGTGGTGGTAGTTGCGAGCATCATAACGGGAATCCTTGGTACTGCAGACAGACTATGAATAAAGAATAAAAATGAAAGAGAGATATGATACGTGGATTTATGAAACATAGAGGGCAGTTGGTTTGTGAGGCGCTGGCGGTGATGCTGTTATCGGTGGCACTGGACGGCTGTATAGCTGAAAGATATGATACCCCTGGGGGAGTTGACGGCAAACTAATCAAGTTTACCCCCGCAGTAGTTGCTTCGAAGGGAACTAGTGGCACACGCGCTGTTGGAGGACATCCTATTGAGAGTGGCTCCAATATTCCCGTGGATGGCTCGTTCGGTACATATGCTTACAGTAAGATCACTCCAATAAGTAGTATAGTTAGCTACGATGCACTTCAGAATATGAAAGTTACGTCGGACGGAACGGATTTTACTTATAGCCCTGTGGCCAAGTGGCCGGTGGAAAGGGAGGCAGAACTGGCATTCTATGGCTACTACCCCTGGCAGAGCCAGTCTGCCCCCCCAGCGACTGGCGATCCGGTGATTGGCATAATGATGGGAGCGCAGACACCTTCGATGACAATAGCTTATGTTACTCCCACTAATCCTTCGAAACAAGTGGATTTGATGTATGCCTATACCGGCATGACTACCGGTTATGACCCTGTGGAGATGAACTTCGGGCACGCCCTGACGCGTGTGAATTTTAAGGCGCAAGTCAAGGAATATGCGCAGCCGGTGGTCATAACCTCTATCAGCATCACAGATGTGCGCACCCGTGGTAACCTTATTGTTGTGGATGAGAATACTCCTTTGTGGAGTAACCTGTCTAGCGAAGCTACTATATCGCAAACAGCCTTAAACGGACTCACGGGAATTCAACTTACTAGTTTATCTGCTCCTATGACTGCTTCCGGCGGAGATATGCTGCTCATACCACAGTCGGTTCAGGGATTCGAAGTGAAGGTGGAAGCTACATTGAACGGAACGCCGTTTGACGACTCTTTTACTTTCTCGCTGGCTGGCACACCCGATTGGGAGATGAATAAAATAGTGACTTATGAAATTACCATATCCGGCAGTGGTATGACCCTTGACGCAAGGGTGAATAATTGGAACCAGCGGGAGGTAACGGTCATTCAGGACGGTCAGTGGTGGATGACGATGAATAGAGACGAATTTGAAATAGAACGTAGGGGAGCGATTGTTAATTTCACTTTCCAGACGAACTACCCGGAGCAGGTGTATGCAAGCATCCCGACGGCTCCGGTTGATTATAGCGGTTGGCTGGATATAATAGCAACCGCAGGTAGCTCTCAGAGCGGGTATACTTCTATGGTTCAGGTCAAACAGTCAACCGAATCTAATCCCCGCTCAGGTGAGGTACATATTGTTGCAGGGAATATGACTAAGGTGATCAAGATTACCCAAAGGGGGGAATATTATCCTCCGAGGCACAGTGGTTGGGCAGGCTCCAATATTTATTGGGATGGTAGCAAGCTGACTTTTGATGATGTAAATGTAAGGACGCACGAAAAATATCAGGGTGTTTACTTTCAATGGGGTAGTTTGTGGGGGCTTGCACCGAATGGGAGTGATCAAACTATATGGGGAACAAACCACACCGTTTATCTATTGAACAATGATGGTACGTACAGGGCAGATGTGGGCGGTCATGTATGGGGTGGCATTCCCCGTGTAGGAGACGCCGAAGCAATCACCGGCAATCCTCCTTCAGGCAAGGAAGACAAGGATCGTAATTACCTTTACGAGATAACGGATGGCTCTACTGGTAAGGGTGACATATGCAGGTACCTGACCGAACAGGCAGGCGGACTGATTCATGGGCGGAAGTGGCGCATGCCTACCCGGAGGGAATTTGAGGACTGCTATAATTCTATGCACTCAGGAAATTCGAATGTTGCTGTTTCGTCTGATGGCGCCGGGAAACAAAGTATGACCGCAGGCCGCACCATGGATGGCAAAGTTTTCTTCCCCGCTTCGGGATATCGCAAGGAGGGTGACGGGCTGTTGTGCTATGTTGATAGCCGCGGCTATTATTGGACGGGCACGCCAAACAGAATCAAGGATTCGAATTACATCTATGGCGGAAACTGGGACTTCTGGAGCAACTATGAAGGGAAGGACAGTGGCAGTTTACGCTCGTACGGCTATAGCGTGAGGTGTGTTGCAGAATAAAGAAAAAATAATAAAATAACAATTATGGCTTCTATATCAGACATATTAAAGCGTGAAGAGCTTCAAAATCCTCGTATCTACCTTCACAAAGTGGGCATTTTTTGGAAGGCCTATCAATATTCGGCTTACCAGGTTGTACAGAGGCAGGGGAATATTAAACCGAAAAAGAAATTTATAAAGACTGTTTCTTGTGAAATTGTATCACTGGGATTTCCTGATATAACTCTTGAACGTGCATTCAAGAAGCAAGAGATAGAAATAGTCAATGAGAAATTGATCGTTATACCCTGTGGCGAATTGGACAAGAAAGCGTATATAGAATGGTTTGATAACATCCCACAAGTGGGACGTCTAGTGGACAGTTGGTTGGCTGAACCGAATGAGCTAAGAATTCGGACGATCAATAAGGAAGAGAATGTACTGAGAAGAATAAAAGAATTTCCTGTGGAAGAAGTAACGCCTGAAGCGTGTGTTAACTTCATAACATCAATCTATAAAGAATTGATTGGGTAAATGATGTAAATGAAGGAATAGGGGAGATAAATAAACGTAAGCAACTGTGCTGTATATTGTATGATGAAATTTATAAGGAAATATGACTGGGCCAAAATTAGCGGCATATTGAGTTTGCTTGCTGTTGATGGCTTTATCGTTTTGGGTCTTGTTGCTTTCTGTACGAATGTAACGAGTAAGATGGAACTTGATGAACAGCCGAAAGAGACTGCTGATTCCCGCAAGCTAAGCTTTGTGCTGCCTACTATCCCGGAAACGATAACGGATGTACCCGGACGTGCTTCGTATCTGGCTCTCCACTGGTGGAATAAATTCGATTTTACGGATACGCTCTGTCTGCATCTTCCTGAGGTGACGGAACAGGCTTTTGTTGATTTTATAGATATCCTTCCCTCGGTGGATGAGAATACTGCTGTCAGGGCATTGAATACGTTGCTGACCCTTACCCGTCTTGAAGAGAGCGGACGTGTTTACCATTATTTCTTGACTATGAGTGAGAATTATCTCTATGATCCCAACTCTCCTTTGCGTAATGAGGAATTGTATTCTTTGGTTCTGGATTATGTGCTTCGTAACACTAATGATGGTGATCCTGAACGTATACGTCCTCTGTATCAGCTGGGGGAGGTCAAGAAGAACCGTCCGGGATCTATAGCTTCGGATTTTTTGTATATGCTACATGACGGTCGTAAAGGTTGGCTGCATGATTTACAGGCTGAATACACGCTATTGTATTTTTATGATCCTGATTGTCCTGACTGTAGGCACACAAAGAGGATGCTTGGTGAACTGCCTTCTGTTGCAGGACTTGTGGAAAGCGGTAGAATGCAGATTCTTGCTTTTTATCCTGACGGTGATGCTGATGCGTGGGAGTCCTGCCGGGATGTTTTACCCGCTGGTTGGCTCAATACTTGTGACGGTACCGAGGAGCTGGTAGTGAAAGATAAGCTGTACGCTATCCGCGCTATTCCTTCTCTTTATCTGCTTGACGGTGAGAAGCGTGTGATCCTGAAGGATGCGGACTATAATAAACTGGATGCGTGGCTGAATGAGTATTTGCCTGCTTCCTAATAAACTTAAAAAACGAATGAAAAGAATGGGAGATGATCCGGATACTGCGTGGACTTTCAATGAGAAGTTTGGCAGAAAAGTGATGTTACTATATCATAAACTTAAGAATGGGTGTTCGAATGAACTGTCCGGTAGTGACAATTACCGGTTGTTCTTTCTTCTTAAAGGAGCTGTCCGTTTGAAGGTAGGAAATGATGGTGAATATTTGCTTGGTAATGGGGAGTTTACCTTGCTACCCCCGGGATGTTCGATTACATGCTTTGCACTCTCAGGCTCGGGATATGTGGTTATTAACTGTAACCGTATAAAGGTCGATAGCAATGTCTCTTACTTGGAGGAATTGAAGAAGGATGCGGATAAGGGAATAACTCCTTGTCGTCAGCTGCCTATTCGTGGGCGTTTCATGAAGGTGCTTACTGATTTTGAGTATTATCCTGTTTCGGAGAGTATGTACCCGTCTTTATATGATATCCTGTTTATTTATATGCGGATATTATACAGTAAGGAGGAACTGCTGTCGTTTCTGCACCCTGTGTTATTTGATAGTAGAGGCAAGAGGCGGAAATAGAAGGGAATAAATTAATTATTGAAAATAAGGCGGCGGTCAATCTGCGGGGCTTTATTGGTGGCTGGCTATTCGGAGGGTGAACACTGTTTTACAAGAAAAGAATTGATATTAGATATCTCCATGATGCGTTATTGAAAGATTAATGTCTGGGGCGAACCATACATCAGTTATACTTGTTTCTACAATATACCAATTGTACATCTTCGTAGCAGAGATAAGGATATTTATGATGCTTTGTAACAACTGTTACAAATTCTATCTTAGAATAGCCTTAATTTTGCATCAATCAATTAAAAAACAAGTGAGATATGAAAACTAATACAACATTTGCATATGCAACAGTATTTAATATTGCTGGAGAGATAGATTATGCCAGCGGTGGAATAGTAAGTAAACAGATAAGCAAAAATCAGGCGGGAAATGTTACTTTATTCTCATTCGATAAAGAACAAGGGTTAAGTGAACATACCGCACCTTTTGATGCTCTGGTACAGGTTCTTGATGGAGAAGTTGAAATACGTGTCGGAGGTAATCCTCACAGATTGAAAGCAGGTGAGATGATCATTATGCCGGCTAATGTTCCCCACGCATTACATGCGGTTGAACGTTTCAAAATGTTATTAACTATGATAAAAGGAGGAAGCAATGAGTGAACTGATTAATAATTCGGAAAAGAGGAAGGATTTGCTCAAGCATCTGATCCTTCAATTACATAGTGGTGAAGCACCGGAACAAGTAAAAGAACGCTTGATTCAATTACTAAATTCCATTCCGTACAACGAGGTGGTGGAAGTGGAACAGCAACTTATAGCAGAGGGGCTGCCCGAAGAGGAAGTCTTGCGATTTTGTGACATACACACTGCCGTACTTGATGGGAGTATAGATACTTCTACCGCTAAATCTGTTCCTAACGGACATCCGGTTGATACTTTCAAACAAGAGAACAGAGCCCTGGAAGAGCGCATCAAGCGGATTGAACTAATTTTTCAAAAACTGGGCATCGCGACGGAAGAAGAAACGAATAATTATTTATTGCAACTGCAATACCTCTTCAATGAACTTTCTGATGTTGATAAACATTACTTGCGAAAAGAGTATCTGCTGTTTCCCTTTTTGGAGAAAGCGGGCATTACGGGACCTCCCAAAGTGATGTGGGGCAAACATGATGAAACCCGGGAGTTACTAAAAGCAGCACGCGAAGCGTTGAGCCACGCTAAAGGTGCTACAAAAGAAGAACTTGCCACTGTAATTTCTTTGGTGTTGCAACCAGCTCTTGAAGCTATCGAAGGCATGGTGATGAAGGAGGAAGAAATATTGTTGCCAATGGCACTTGATACATTGACAGAGGAAGATTGGTATCAGATTTATGTCGAGACGTCGGTTTACGGCTTTTGTCTTATTGATCCACAGGAGGAATGGAAACCGGAAAGTACAGCTTCAAAAGAACCGGTTTTCTTACCCGGTAATGCGATCCGGCTCTCTTCAGGGAGTTTTGATATGAATGAACTTGAGGCATTGTTCGTCACTCTTCCAATAGATATTACTTTTGTGGATGGAAACGATAAGGTGAAGTTCTTTTCGCATAGCCCAAAACGGGTTTTTGAACGTAATCGTTCTATTCTCGGACGTGATGTACGTCTGTGCCATCCACCGCAAAGCGTTCATATTGTAGAACAGATTATCAACGACTTTAAGAGTGGCAAAGAAAGCAAGGCGGCTTTTTGGATATCAAACTTCAAAGGACGTTTTGTTTATATAGAATATACTGCACTTAGGGGGAAAGACGATGAATATCTTGGCATAATTGAGGTGACACAGGATATCACTGATTTTCGGAAATTGGAAGGTGACCAGCGTTTACTTTCTTATTCGTCAAAATCGTGAATTATGGAGATAAACTTACAAACCAAGGTTGCTGAACTTCTTGGTGCGTATCCCCAACTAGAGGAACAACTACTGAAGTTATCACCAACATTTGCTAAACTGAAAAATCCTATTTTACGCCGAACAGTTGCTAAAGTGACATCGCTGCAACAGGCTGCAAAAATAGCAGGAATTTCACCTGCACGGATGGTTCAGGCTTTACGAAAAGCTGTGGGGCTATCATCGGGTGAAATGATGGAGATGGAAGAACAGCTTAATGAGAATATGGATATTACTCCCGGATGGTTTGACGAAAGTAAGATAACGATCCGTTATGATGCGTGTCCCATGATAGATATGGGTGCAAGTCCAATGGCGGAGATTATTCGCTTATCCAAAGTGCTTAAGGAGGGTGAAATCATGGAACTTACTGCACCGTTTGAGCCGGTTCCTATCATGGAACAACTTAAATCGAAGGGGTTTGAAATATGGTATAATGGAAGTAAGTGCTATTTTATAAAAAATGGGTAATATGAAATAATAGTAATTGAAATCGGGGAGGGTGGTGGAATGTCTGAAAGAGTTTTCTTTGCTACCTTCCCTTTTTTTCTTGTTAGCTGCTTCAGGGGATATCAATAGTACATCTGTATGGCTTATAGAATGGAAAAGACAGAACTTACACGAGGCTCTGTCTTGATTTCCATTTTAATATTAAATACAAAATTTATTAGATGATGAGAAGAATATTTATACCTTTTTCAAAGGAAAGAAAAAAACATTTTAGTACTGTATGATTGTTCGTTAGTTGTGTTTCTTTAATTACTGTTCACTTGTTTATTATTCATCTGAAAATGCCATCCGGTTCTTCTGCATACTCGACTCATCTTAATCATGTTTTTTCTAAGTATTCAATATTAAGCCTGTAACAAATGATAATAATGTCATCTAAACAATAAAAAGATTGTTTTAAAAAAAATGCTGTAGCCTTAATAGTAATAGAAATGTTGTATATTTGCTTACCGAAGTTACGAAAAGAGTGTAATTTATTGGAAATGAGCGTAGGTTAATTGCTCTTG
>OGHH01000330.1_pt1 | contig 53244 bp, 47 predicted proteins | sample 1571471 | NCBI WGS metagenome assembly OGHH01 (sample SAMEA2581936, study PRJEB24529) | metagenome | biome: Human gut stool | place: China | collected 2011
CTTATGCGTATCTGGAACTGTTTCAGATGGAAGAGGCAGCAAAATATTTTAAGAAAGCTTATGAAAAACTGCCGGCTCAGCAGATTCGCAGACAGTATTTCTATACCTGCCGTATGTTTATGGATGAGGGAAAATGGAGAGAAGAATGTGAAAGCATGGGAGCGGATGAGAAGGAGCGAAAAGAAATTGTCTATGAAATGAGTCAGGTCAAACCAGAGCAGATGGCGTGGAATACAGAAGAAATTGATGAGATGCTTTCTGATTTTAAGAAAGAATATCATAGAAGTACAGGGTTTTAGCTTGTGTTTTCTTGCTACGTGAGCTATAATCCAAAAAGTAAGAACACTTGTAAAAACGAAAAAAGGAGATTACAAAAATGAGTACAGACAGATATCAGAGTCCATTATCTGAACGTTATGCAAGCAAGGAGATGCAGTACATTTTTTCACCGGATATGAAATTCCGTACCTGGAGAAAATTATGGATTGCACTTGCAGAGACAGAAAAAGAGCTGGGGCTCAATATTACAGATGAACAGATCGCAGAACTGACCGATAAAGTAAAACGTCAGCTTGCAGAGTTTGAAAATTTCCGAAAGCGTTCTGAAAAGGAAAAGGGCCAGATGTTTGAGGTTGGTGCAAAGTCAGTGGTAGAAAAGATTCTTCCGGTGATCGACAACTTTGAGAGAGGTCTGGCATCTATGCCGGAGGAGGAAAAGGGAACACCGTTTGCCGATGGTGTAGAGCTTGTTTATAAGCAGATGCTTGGAGCACTGGATGAGATTGGTGTAAAGCCGATCGAGGCAGTGGGACAGGAATTTGATCCAAATTTCCACAATGCTGTGATGACCGTTGAGTCTGAGGAACTGGAAAGCGGAACTGTGGCAGAGGAGCTGCAGAAGGGATATATGTATCAGGATTCTGTAGTTCGCCATAGTATGGTAAAGGTAGTTAGTTAATTATAATAGAGCAAAGAAAAGAATTATTATAGAGAAAGAGAGGACAAAACTATGGGAAAGATTATTGGTATTGACTTAGGAACAACAAACTCATGTGTGGCTGTTATGGAAGGTGGAAAGCCTGTTGTCGTAACAAATACAGAGGGTGCACGTACAACACCATCTGTTGTCGCATTTTCAAAATCCGGTGAGAGACTTGTTGGTGAGCCTGCAAAGCGTCAGGCAGTAACAAACGCTGACAAGACAATTTCTTCTATTAAGAGACATATGGGAACTGATTATCGTGTTGCCATTGATGACAAGAAGTATTCTCCACAGGAGATTTCCGCGATGATCCTTCAGAAGCTGAAAGCAGATGCAGAGAATTATCTGGGAGAGAAGGTTACAGAGGCTGTTATCACAGTTCCTGCTTATTTCAATGATGCACAGCGTCAGGCAACAAAGGATGCCGGTAAGATCGCAGGTCTTGATGTAAAGCGTATTATCAATGAGCCAACCGCAGCAGCACTTGCTTATGGTCTCGACAATGAGAAAGAGCAGAAGATCATGGTTTATGACCTTGGTGGTGGTACTTTTGATGTATCTATTATCGAGATCGGTGATGGCGTTATTGAGGTTCTTGCAACATCCGGAGATAACCACCTTGGTGGTGATGACTTCGATCAGAAGATTACAGATTATATGATCGCTGAGTTTAAGAAGACAAATGGTGTGGATCTGTCTGCGGATAAGATGGCATTGCAGAGATTAAAAGAAGCAGCAGAGAAGGCAAAGAAAGAGCTTTCTTCCGCTACTACAACAAATATCAACCTTCCATTCATCAGTATGAATGAGAATGGACCGCTTCATTTCGATATGAACCTGTCCAGAGCGAAATTCGATGAGCTGACTCACGATCTGGTTGAGAGAACGGCAACACCTGTTACTAATGCACTTCGCGATGCCGGTATTACAGCTTCCGAGCTTGGTAAGGTGCTTCTGGTTGGTGGTTCTACACGTATCCCGGCTGTACAGGATAAGGTACAGCAGATGACAGGTCACGAGCCAAGTAAGTCTCTGAACCCGGATGAGTGTGTTGCTCTCGGTGCTTCCGTACAGGGAGGTAAGCTTGCCGGAGATGCCGGTGCCGGTGATATTCTTCTTCTGGATGTTACGCCGTTGTCACTGTCTATCGAGACTATGGGTGGCATCGCAACAAAGCTGATCGAGAGAAATACAACGATCCCAACCAAGAAGAGCCAGATCTTCTCTACGGCTGCTGATAATCAGAGTGCTGTAGATATTAATGTTCTTCAGGGTGAGCGTCAGTTTGCCAAGGATAACAAGTCTCTTGGACAGTTCCGTCTGGATGGTATCCCTCCGGCACGTCGTGGTATGCCACAGATCGAGGTTACCTTCGATATTGATGCCAACGGTATTGTAAATGTATCTGCAAAGGATCTGGGAACAGGTAAGGAGCAGCATATCACAATCACTGCAGGCTCCAATATGTCTGATGAGGATATTGATAAGGCAGTCAAGGAAGCGGCTGAGTTTGAGGCACAGGATAAGAAGCGGAAGGAAGGCATTGATGCCCGCAACGAGGCTGATTCTATGGTATTCCAGACACAGAAGGCTCTGGATGAGGTCGGCGATAAGGTTGATGCTTCCGAGAAGGCAAAGGTTCAGGCAGAGCTTGACAGTCTGAAGGAGTTAGTTGAGAAGACAAATCCTGAGGAGCTTACGGATGCAGATGTCGATGCATTGAAGGCTGGTAAGGAGAAGCTGATGGAAGCAGCACAGGCTGTATTTACAAAGATGTATGAGCAGCAGGCTCAGGCAAACGGCGGTGCCGCAGGTGCAGGACCTGATATGGGCAACATGGGTGGTGCAGCAGGTGCCGGAGCAGGAAATGCTTCTGATGATGTCGTAGATGGTGACTACCGCGAGATCTAATTAAATAAAATATGATACAGGGGAATATCTTTGAACCCGGCATCATTTATGGGATAGACCATTGATTGCGCGAATGCCGCAGGCAGACGTACCGGTTAATGGTCTGTCGTCATACAAAAGAAATTTCATATATTAGGAAAATAAGCCTGAAAAGGCCGGGTTTCTTCGGCGTTTCGTTGTTCGCAGAAATCGTGTGTGAATTTATGATAAAATGAGAGATGGAGAGAGTTATGGCAGAGAAGAGAGATTATTATGAAGTGCTTGGTGTCAGTAAAAGTGCATCTGATTCTGAATTGAAATCCGCATATCGTAAGCTGGCCAAAAAGTATCATCCGGATATGAATCCGGGGGACAAGGAAGCCGAGGCGAAGTTTAAAGAGGCTTCGGAGGCATACAGTGTATTAAGTGATCCTGACAAGCGTCGTCAGTATGACCAGTTTGGTCACGCAGCCTTTGAAGGGGGAGCAGGCGGAGGAGCCGGCGGCTTTGACTTTAACGGTATGGATATGGGAGACATTTTTGGAGATATCTTTGGGGATTTCTTCGGAGGAGGCCGTTCCAGAGCACAGAATAATGGTCCGATGAAGGGACAGAATCTGCATCATACGATCCGCATTACCTTTGAGGAGGCTTGCTTTGGTACGGAGAAGGAGTTAGATCTTCCGTTGCAGGATGAGTGTGAAAGCTGTCACGGTACCGGTGCAAAGGCAGGAACTACGCCGGAAACCTGTTCAAAGTGTGGTGGTAAAGGTCAGGTCGTTTATACACAACAGTCTTTATTTGGCATGGTCAGAAATGTGCAGACCTGTCCGGATTGTCGTGGTACCGGTAAGATCATCCGGGATAAATGTCCGGATTGCCATGGCTCCGGTTATATTACCAGAAAGCGTAAGATTTCCGTTACAGTGCCTGCTGGTATTGATAATGGTCAGAGTATCCGGATCCGCGAAAAGGGTGATCCTGGTGTAAACGGTGGTCCGAGAGGGGATCTTCTGGTGGAGGTTGCTGTGAGCCGCCATCCAATCTTCCAGAGACAGGGCATCGATATCTATTCTTCTGCACCGATCACATTCGCACAGGCAGCGTTGGGCGGTGATGTGCGAATCAAGACTGTGGACGGAGAGGTAGAATATACCGTAAAGCCGGGAACACAGACAGATACCCGCATCCGACTCCGTGGCAAGGGCGTTCCGTCTCTGCGGAATAAGTCCATCCGAGGTGACCAGTATGTCACATTAGTAGTACAGGTGCCAACGAAGATGAACGGAGAGCAGAAGGAACTTCTGAAGAAGTTTGACGAGGCAATGTATGGAAAGTCGGAGGAAAAGGAAGAAAACGGAGAAACTACCGAAAAGAAAAAAGGCCGTTTCGGGAAAAAGAAAAATAAATAAGACACACTAAGAGGCTGAAATTCCTTGGCCGACCCCGGATGCTTTTGCAATGGAGGAAGACTTTGATGTGTGGATCTGCATAAAATATTTATGAATAGTGATAGCTTCATGCTGGAAGAAAATCAGTGTGGAGCTATTATTTTTTTGAATTTTTCCCGCAATATATTGGAATCTTTTTTTGCATCATTGCAGATACTAATACAACGAAAATTAAATTTTTGATACATGAACCGTCAATTATTAATTATTCGTTATACCAGTATTAAAACAGTGATGGAAAGGGGTAATAGTATGTCTGAAATAAAAAACAGCGGTGACAAGGGGATGAAGATCCGGGATATTCTGGCAAGAGAGATTCTTGATTCCCGTGGAAATCCTACGGTGGAGGCAGAGGTGATCCTGAAATGCGGAGCAAGAGGAGTAGCAAGTGTACCTTCCGGAGCGTCCACAGGAGCCTTTGAAGCCGTAGAGCTTCGGGACGGAGAAAGCCGTTATATGGGGATGGGCGTAAGAGGAGCTGTGAAGGCAGTGCGGCAGATCATTGCGCCGGGACTAAAGGGGATGGACGCTTCCAGGCAGAGGGAGATTGATCAATGGATGATCGCAGAGGATGCCACAGCCAATAAATCTCATCTGGGTGCCAATGCGATTCTGGCAGTATCTCTGGCAGTGGCAAAGGCTGCGGCGAACGGAATGAAACTTCCGCTTTACCGATATCTGGGAGGCTGCGGTGCCAGAGAGCTTCCAGTTCCTATGATGAATGTCATTAACGGAGGACGTCATGCGGACTCCTCTATGAATATTCAGGAATTTATGATCATGCCGGTGGGTTTTATGAGCTTTCATGAGAGGCTGGAAGCCGGAACAAGAGTATTTCATACTTTAAAACGTATTCTGATGGCAGAACATTATACGACATCTGTAGGGGATGAGGGAGGCTTTGCTCCGGCATTTGAACGGGATGAACAGGCACTTGACTTTTTGATCCGTGCCATTGAGGAGGCAGGCTATCAGCCGGGAAGACATTTTCGGATCGCCCTTGATGTAGCGGCAACTGAAATGTATGATGCGGCTCTCCGGGAAGGAAAGGATGGCATGTATTATTTCTGGAAATCCGGGATTTACAAGACTCCGGAAGAGATGATCGCTTACCTCAAGGAGCTTTGTGACCGTTATCCCATCTATTCTATTGAGGATGGTCTGGCAGAGGAGGACTGGATGCACTGGGAGCAGTTGAACCGTACTCTGGGAAGCCGTGTGCAGCTTGTGGGGGATGATCTTTTCGTGACCAACACAGAGCGTATCCGTAAAGGAATCCGGCAAAATGCTGCAAATGCCGTGCTGATTAAGGTAAATCAGATCGGTACGCTGACGGAGACTCTGGATGCGATCCGTATGACTAAAGAAAACGGATGGCGTGCGATCATATCGCATCGTTCCGGAGAGACGGAGGATACTACGATTGCGGATCTTGCCGTTGCCGTCAATGCCGGACAGATCAAAACAGGTGCTCCAAGCCGGACTGACCGCGTCGCGAAATATAACAGGCTGCTGCGGATCGAGGAGGAGATCTGGTAGAGGGAATGTACACTTCGAGAGGAAATGTTAAAAGAGAATGATAGAGAGTTAAAGCTATTAAGGTTAATGTATAGGGGATATGCATTAGCCTTATTTTGTGGTACAATACAAATATACTATATTACTTTGTAATGATCAATATGACGATGATGTGTTATGAAGTCATACAGGATCATCATAGGAGAAGACATGGGGATATTTGACAAATTTTTTTGGAAAAATAAGAGACAAGTGAACAATGGAAATGAAAATAGATTAAAGGATGACAATGTTATTAAGATATTGGAACTTAAGAAATTGATTAACACATTGTTATATAGCGATAAATACTTGGCCAAAAGTGATTACCTGCATCAAGTTAAAAATTATGATTCTGTAATTAACTATTTTGATGTGCTTGTACAAAGTGGAATGTTAAACGACTTTTGTTCTCGTAATAATCTCTCCTTATTAGAAACAAAGTATGTAGTTGATTCTTTTAAAAATTTGGAAACATTGGTTGATGAACATAATGAAAAATATGTATCAGAAAAATTGATTGCCGAAAAAGAATATTTAGATAATATTTTGAAATCAATTGATCCAACCATATTACTTGATGAAGACCAACGCAGAGTTGTTTTGGCAGATGAAGATTATTGTCTAGTGATTGCAGGAGCAGGAGCGGGAAAAACGACAACGGTAGCCGCAAAGGTTAAATATCTTGTGGATAAAAAGAAGATTGATCCTTCGCAGATTTTGGTAGTTTCTTTTACTAATAAAGCAGTAAAAGAACTAAAAGAAAAGATTCAGGGAGCATTGGGAATTGAATGTCCTATTGCGACATTTCATTCTACGGGAAATGCAGTAATTCAAAAGAGTTCTCCAAAAGATAAAATGAATATAGTTGATAAATCTAAATTGTATTTTGTTATCAGGGATTATTTTCGTAACTCAATTATGCAAAATGAAAGCATGGTTAATAAGTTGATTATGTTTTTTTCGTCATATATTAATGCTCCTTATGAAGGGGATGATTTAAATGCTTTTTTTAATGATATTGCCAAATCTAATTTTTCAACGATGAGAAGCGATCTAGAGAATTTTCAAAGAGTAGTTATTGATACAAGAACAAAAAAATCAGTGACAATACAAAATGAGATTTTAAGGTCTCATCAAGAGGTGGAAATTGCTAATTTTTTGTATTTGAATAATATTGATTATGACTATGAACCTATTTATCAATATAATATTTCATATGCGAAAAAACCATATACACCGGATTTTTTAATTCGGCAGGGTGACAAAATTGCATATTTAGAGCATTTTGGAATATCCGAGAGTGGAGAAAATGATCGTTATAGTCCGGAAGAATTAGATTATTATAAAAAGGCAATAAATGATAAGGTTTTATTACATAAAAAGCATGGTACAACATTAATATACACATTCTCATCTTATAATGATAAAAAAACTTTACAGACACATTTACGCAAAGAATTGGAATTAAAAGGCTTTGAACTTAATCCACGTTCTAATGAACAAATTATGGAAATACTTGTTGCAGGAGAAGAAAATAAGTATATTCGAAAGTTGCTAAATTTAGTATGCCGTTTTATTTCTAACTTTAAAGTGAATGGATACAAAGCAGAGGAATTTAACAGAATGTATCATTCTACGCAAAATGTCAGAAGCAGATTATTTTTAGATATTTGTAATGAATGTTATTTAGAATACGAAAGATGGCTGAATGAGAATAACGCAGTTGACTTTGAGGATATGATCAATGAGTCGGCAAAGATATTGATGGAAGTTAAGGAGATGAAACAGAAACTTAATTTTAAATATATTATAGTAGATGAGTATCAAGACATATCACGTCAGAGATTTGATCTTACTAAAGCGTTATCAGAAGTGACAGATGCAAAAATAATAGCTGTGGGCGATGACTGGCAGTCTATTTATGCATTTAGTGGTTCAGATATAACTTTATTTACAAAGTTTGAGGAGAAGATGGGGTATGCTAAAATGCTGAAAATAGTGAAGACATATAGAAATTCACAGGAAGTAATTGATATTGCAGGAAATTTTATACAAAAAAATACATCACAGATTAGAAAAAAATTAATTTCACCTAAGAGGATAGATAACCCGGTTATTATTTATACATATGACAGTACTTCGAAAAGAGCAGGTGGAAATCGTAGAAGTGGAGCGAATTATGCATTAGCACATGCAGTAGAAATGGCCATAGAAAAAATCATCGAATTTAGAAAAAGAGAAAATAAAAAATCTGGTACTATTTTATTATTAGGACGTTTTGGGTTTGATGGTGAACATCTTGAACGATCGGGGTTGTTCGAATATGAAAAAAGAGGAGGAAAGTTGAAAAGTGTCAAATATCCAAAGTTGGATATTACATTTATGACAGCTCATTCATCTAAGGGGTTAGGATATGATGATGTAATTATTGTTAACGGAAAGAATGAAACATATGGATTCCCTTCAAAAATTGAAGACGACCCTGTGTTAGGATTTGTTATAAAAGGAGATAGGTCCATAGATTATGCAGAAGAGAGACGATTATTCTATGTTGCTATGACAAGAACCAAAAACAGAGTATATTTTGTTGCACCGGAACAAAATCCATCAGAATTTTTACTTGAATTAAAGAAAGATTATAAGAATGTTGTATTAGAGGGAGAATGGAATGAGGAGATTGTTCCCAAATATAAAAAATCCTGCCCTTTATGTGGTTATCCTTTACAATTAAAATATAAGAGAGCCTATGGACTTAGGCTATATATGTGTACCAACGAACCGGAGGTATGTGGATTTATGACAAATGACATTCGCGGTGGAAAGCTTTCTATTCAAAAATGTGATTGCTGTAGAGATGGATATTTGATTGTAAAGCAAAGCAAGAACAGTATACCTTTTTTGGGATGTACCAATTATAATAAAAATGGGAATGGGTGTAATAATACAATCAGCAAAAAGAACTTTTATGAACAAATGAAGTATGAAATGGAGGAGACAAAGTATTTGGAAACAATAAATGGGGACACAAAAAAGGACAGTACGGCAGATATATCTAAAGTTAAAAGTGATAAGAAAACGGATATATTAGGATCAAATCCTGAACATATAGAAATTATTCGAGCCAATATTAATCCAGTGGAATACAATGAATTTGATTTGAACGAAGTGATTTTTATTATATTAAAATCACTTCAAAATATAAGCGAAGATAAATTTTTTGGAAGAACAACATTGGCGAATGTATTAAGGGGGAGTAATAATAAAGTTATACGTGATAATAGTTTACATATGAAAAAAGAATTTGGGACATTAAAAGAAATGTCATATCCTACATTGCTGGCAATAATTGATTGGATGATAGAGGAACATTTGATATTAAAAACCAAGGGAAGGTATCCTGTATTGCATTCGACATATCAGGGTTTGCATTATGCTGAAAAAATAACAATTCAAAAATTAAATAAATTGAAAGAATACTTAGAAGAGATAACATAATGGAAGTGATAGATATGAAAAATTGAAATGATCTATATGAAAGTCTAGTAGAAAAAGAACTATTATATAAATGGGTAAAGTTATTATGAACCAGCGGCATAGAGAAACATAGAATATACGGAGCCTGAATTATATGACTTGAAAAATGAAACGAATGAAGCATACAGAGACTTGGTTTAAAATTAGATTATCTTTATAAGAAAGAATTATGATAAGATTATGAATAATGCCACTGTACTATATAAATAAAAGTTAAAGAATGATACAACCACGGGATATGTAAAATATGTAAAATTTACTCTTCCTTACCAAGAGATTGAAGAGCGGTGTAAACGATATGGTGTTTCGGAATATAGTAATAACAAATGAAGTGAGGCGTAAAAATGAGTACACAACAAAAGAAAAGCAAATATGAGATTGACATGTGCAACGGTTCCATACTGGACAAGCTGATATCCTTTTCCATTCCATTAATGCTGTCCGGAATTTTGCAACTGTTATTTAATGCGGTGGACATTATCGTGGTGGGGCGGTTTACCGGAAGCGAGGCGCTGGCTGCAGTGGGATCAACGACAGCGCTGATCAACGTATTTGTTAATTTTTTTATTGGGATTTCTCTGGGATCGAATGTGCTGGCGGCGAGATTTTATGTCGCCGGGAAGGATAAGGAGATGTCAGAAACGGTACATACGGCGATCACGCTGGCTCTGATCAGCGGCATTGTCATGGGAATTGTAGGCGTGGTGTCTGCGAAGGGGGCTTTGCAGCTGATGGACACGCCGGATAATGTACTGGATCTTTCCACTTTATATATGCGTATTTATTTTGTGGGGATGCCATTTTTTATGTTGTATAACTATGGAGCCGCTATCTTAAGGGCAGTAGGGGATACAAAGCGTCCGTTGATGTTTCTGATCGTGTCCGGTGCTACGAACGTGGTATTAAATCTGATCCTGGTGATCCGGTTTCATCTGGGAGTAGCCGGAGTTGCGATCGCAACCGTGATCTCTCAGGGGATATCGTGTGTATTAGTGCTTCGCTGTCTGTATTATTCGGAGGGAAGTTATCAGCTTCGGTTTTCCAAACTTGGTATGAAGGCGCGCTATGTAAAGCAGATCTTTCAGGTGGGTGTGCCGGCAGGAATCCAGAGCACGATTATTAACTTCTCAAATGTATTATTGCAGTCCTCGGTGAATTCCTTCGGATCTGTTGCCATGGCAGGATATACGGCTGCCAATAATATCCTGGGATTTTTATATGTGTCCGTCAATTCCATTACACAGGCATGTATGAGTTTTACCAGCCAGAACTACGGTGTGCGCAAGTTTAAGAGAATGGATAGGATATTGCTGGAATGTCTGGGGCTTACGGTGACCGTTTCCTTAATATTCGGAGGAGGTTCCTATTTATTTGGCTCGGAGTTGATGCACATTTATACGAAGAGTGCAGATGTGGTGGCTTGTGGTACGGATATTATGCTGTACACCACTGTGACATATTTCTTATGTGGGATTATGGATCTGTTTCCGGGAGCACTCAGGGGAATGGGACATTCTGCGGTGCCAATGATTCTTTCTGTGGTTGGAACGGTTGGAACGAGAATAGTATGGATATACTGGGTATTTCCGCAGCACAGAGCATTGGATTTTTTGTTTATTTCATATCCGGTGTCATGGATCTTAACGATCGTGATGCAGGTGATCTGTTTTTACTTTGTCCGAAAAAGAGTACACGGAAAGGATTGAAACATATCTGTTTGACATACAAATTATCGTCGTGATTTCATTTTCGTCTGAATTACCAGTCCTCAATATCATCAAGATTGACAACTTCCGGTGTGCCAGCCGGTTCTGCCTCTGTACCGTCATTGTCGGAGGACTGATCGGTGGTCAGAGCCTGAATCTGCTCATCGGTAATCTCCGAAGGATCTCCAATTACCTCGGGTTCGGTATCCTCCGTCTGATGTTTCTCCGCCTCTTCCCGGGCACGGCGCAGGATAGATTGGATCTCATCATCTCTGTTGTTGATGGGATAGGCTTCCTCCTCGTTATTACAAAGATAATATTTAATAATATGACCACTATATAAAGCAACGGTACTGCCGTTGCATACATCACTGTTTCTTTGGTATGGAAGATTATCGTACATTTCAATGCCGTAATCTAATGTGCCGTCGTATTTCTTGGAAATGCCGGCTTCACGATTGAGCTGTATCATAGAAAAGACTTCCTTTCCGATGGGATGTTGTCTGAAAAACGTCCCTTCCTATGCTTGTACTTTATCATATAGCAGCGGTGGGGTCAATAGAGTTTGTGGGAGGAATTTCCCAAAATCAGGAGTGAATTAACAATACTCACAAAATCAATAAATTGACTTTTCGCTATCTTATGTTATAATTAGCACCGAGTGTCCTGTCATCACAGGACAGGGGAAACGATAATTGAAAATGAGTTGTCATATGGTATCCGTGTGGCAGAAATGAGGAAATCTATGGGAAAAGCAAAACAGATTGTTAAGAATTTTACAAAGTACAATAATCTATTGTATGAATTGGTCAAGAAAAATATCAAATTAAAGTACCGCCGTTCGTATCTGGGAATTCTTTGGACCCTGATCGAGCCGTTATTAACTATGATCGTTCTGACCATTGTCTTCGGTACGTTCTTTAATAAAGGTACAAAGCAGTTCCCTGTATATGTACTGACAGGACGTCTGTTATTTTCCTTTTTTCAGTCAGCGACAAAGGCGGGGCTCAAATCCGTCAGCGGCAATGCCTCGATGATCAAAAAAGTCTATGTACCCAAGTATATATACGTTGTTTCTTCGGTGGTTTCCAACTTTTTGATCTTCCTGATCTCGCTGGTGGTTCTGGTGGGAGTAGCCGTTGTGCTGAAGGTGGAGCCGACGATCTATCTGTCACAGGCATGGATCCCGTTGATCATTTTGTTTGTGATGTCTTTAGGTACCAGCCTGATCTTAGCGACACTTAGTGTATTTTTCCGGGATGTGGAATATATCTGGGGTGTTGCCTGTATGCTTGTTATGTATGCATCTGCCATTTTCTATCCGGTGGAAAAGATCATTAAGAGCGGTAAGGGCTGGGTATTCAATATCAATCCGGTATATATGTGTATCGCTAATTTCCGAAATTCCGTATTGTACGGAGTTCCAATGAATATGCAATATTGTGTATTGTCGGCAGGAATTGCTGTTGTGCTTTTGGTGATAGGAATGGTTCTTTTCTATAAGAAACAGGATGATTTCATTTTGTATCTGTAATCAGATATTATAAACAGAAATGCCGGGCAGCCCGGTGGAGTTGCATCATTGCAGGAATGGAGAGTTCAATGAAAAATAATGTTGCCATTAAGGTTAAAAACGTAGGAATGCGTTTTAATCTGAGTCAGGATCGTGTGGATAACCTGAAAGAATATATGATCCGTTTTTTAAAGAGAGATCTGCATTTTAATGAATTCTGGGCCTTGAGAGAGATCAATTTTGAGGTGAAAAAGGGAGAGCGTCTGGGAGTACTGGGATTGAACGGATCCGGTAAAAGTACCCTGTTAAAGATTGTTTCCGGTGTATTGAAGCCGACGACAGGTTATGTACAGACCAAAGGGAAGCTGGCACCTCTTCTGGAACTGGGAGCAGGCTTCAGTCAGGAGTATACCGGCAGAGAAAATATCTATCTGTACGGTGCTGTTCTGGGATATTCCAAGGAGTTTCTGGATGAGAAATTTGATGAGATCGTAGATTTCTCTGAGCTGGGAGAGTTTATTGATGTACCGATCAAGAATTATTCCTCCGGTATGAAATCCCGTCTGGGATTTTCGATTGCGACTGTCGTAGAACCGGAAATTCTGATCCTAGATGAGGTGTTATCTGTAGGAGATAAAAAATTCCGCCGCAAGAGTGAGAAAAAGATCATGGACATGTTCGATAAGGGAGTGACCGTGCTTTTCGTTTCTCATTCTTTGGAGCAGGTACAGAGAATCTGCGACCGAGCGATCATTTTGGATGGTGGTCATCTGGTAGCGAAGGGTCCGGTTGACAAGGTGGCAAGAATTTATAAAAATATGACAGAGTAACCCATATATTTCAGAAGTAATCATGCCGCTTCCAAAATGAGAAATGGATTTTTCAATGATAGGAGGAGAACGATGAAAAGCAATAACAGTATAGCTCGAAGGATTCTTGTAATGGTTCTTACAGTGGCTGTCTGTGTGACAATGCTGGGAAATTCTTCCAGAGTCAGTGCAGCCTCTGCATATCAGATCAAGATCAATAAACAGCAGAACTGTGTGACCATTTACAAATCAGGAGCCAATGGAAAGTATAAGCCGGTAAAGGCAATGGTATGTTCTACCGGTTATGCGACGCCGGTCGGCACATTTCCGCTGGGAGAGAAAATGCGCTGGCATACATTAATGGGTCCATGTTATGGTCAGTATTGCACCAGAATTCACGGAGGCATTTTATTTCATTCTGTCTGGTATTACAAGCAGACACCGTCATCATTATCTGCTTCGGCGTATAATAAGCTTGGTGTGACCGCATCTCATGGATGTGTCCGGCTGAGCGTAGCAGATGCCAAATGGATCTACGATAATGTACCTTCCGGTTCTCCGGTTACGGTTTACAATTCATCAAATCCGGGTCCGCTCGGCAAGCCGTCTGCGATCAAATTGCCGTATTCCAGCACATGGGATCCGACGGATGTATGGAGCTCCGGTAATCCATGGAATAAGAAAAAGCCAAGTATTTCCGGTACCAAAAACCAGACGGTACCATATAATGGTACATATTCTGCTAAAAAAGGTGTCACTGCCAAAAATACCACAGGATATGATGCAACATCCCGGTTAAAGGTTTCTGTTCGTTATCATGGAGCGGATGTAAAAAAGGTCGATACAAAAAAGCCGGGAGTTTATAAGGTGATTTATAAGCTCAGAGATGAGATTGGACGTAAGGTTCAAAAGATCGTTAAGGTGAAGGTGACTTCCAGCCTTCCGGCACCAAAAATCAGCAATGCACAGGATATTTATGTGAAGTCTGCAGATCAGCTTACCAGGGGAAGAGCATTAAAGAATGTAACAATTACCCAGAAGGGGAAAAAACTTGCACGCAAATATATTAAAGTTATCTTTAAAAAGCAGAAAAAGGGTGTTTATAAGGTGACTTATAAGGCACAGAATGCAAGTGATCTGACAGAAGTTTCCGTGAAGGCATATGTAGACAGTCAGGCACCGGAGATCACAGGGGTAACGGATGGCGGAACATATCCGGTAGATTCATCTGTTCACGTCAATGAGAAATATGCAAGATCCTTGATCGGTGTATCTGATAATGTATCTGCATTGAAGACCTCGGATGTTCAGGTGAAGATTACAAATCAGGCAGACGGAAGCTATCATGTGATTTATGAGGTTCAGGATCAGGCCGGCAATAAAACAAAGGTTACGATCCATCTTACGGTATCTGCAGCCCAGCCGGCAACAGGTGCGGCAGTACAGTAGAAAAAGATGTTTTATGAAGTATGATAGGAAAGAGGATGACTTCATAAAAATTTAAGAAAGACATTATAAAAAGTTCGTGCAATTAGAAATGGAAAGTGATATACTATCGGCGTGAGCAGGTGCTGCATCTGCCTGCCGGTAGTATATTTATGTAATGGAAAATTGCATGTACAGCAGAGTGTGCGATTTTTGAAAAATCATTTTTATAAAAATAAGCTTGATATAAAGGAAGGTTTGTTATGGGAGAAAAATTATTACGAGTAAAGAAGTTTTTTACTTTTTATGTTTTTTTGCCGGTGATTCTGGATATTGTCATTGAGAGCTTAAATAGAAAATCAGTCTTTTCTGCATTTTCTTATATGGTTGACAAGCCGTTTTTATTTATGTTTAATGTATTGATCATTATGCTGACCCTGTCGGTCGCTATGTATTTCAAAAGAGAGATATTTGTATTGACATTGATGTCCGTAGTATGGCTGTTGTTTGGTGTCATCAATTTCGTGATCCTGCATTTCCGGGTGACACCGTTTTCAGCCGTGGATTTTACGTTGATCAGCAGCGCGATCAGTGTATCCGGTCATTATCTGACTGCATTTAATGTGATGATGATATTTTTTGCAATTGCTATTTTGGTGATTTCCCTGATCTGTCTGTTTAAAAGGACGCCATGCTTCCAGAAAAACACCACCAAAAAAGCATATATGCTTTCAACGCTGGTTATCCTGACACTGGCAGCGGGGATTGTGGTGATGCATAAGTCCAGCACCTCTGTTCAGGCACTGGCCGAGAATTATACCAATATTTCTGAGGCGTATGAAAATTATGGATTTGTTTATTGCTTCGCAAACAGTATCATTGATACCGGTATTAAGAAACCGGAGGATTATTCTGAGGAGTCCATGGCACAGATTAAGGATTCTATTAAGGATACCGGTACAGACGAGCCGGAGGTGAAGCCGGATATTGTGATGATCCAGCTGGAGTCGTTTTTTGATATTTGTGATGTGAAGGGAGTCAGCTTTTCCAGAGATCCCCTGCCTAATTTTCACCGTCTTCAAAAGGAGTATTCCAATGGTCAGCTGACAGTGCCGACAGTGGGGGCAGGTACCGTAAATACCGAGTTTGAGGTGCTTACCGGTATGAGCCAGCATGATTTTGGTGTCAGCGAGTACCCATATAAAACAGTATTAAAAAGCAAAACTTCCGAAAGTATCTGCAATGATCTGGCACAGATCGGTTATTCCAGTCATGCGGTACACAACAATACAGCAACCTTTTATGGACGCAATAAGGTATTTTCTAATCTTGGTTTTGACAGCTTTACGTCTGTAGAGTATATGAACAATATCACATTAAACCCGAATGGATGGGCGAAGGATGATGTGATGGTAGATGAAATTTTGAAGACTCTGGATGATAATAAAAACAAATCGGAGTTCACCTTCGGGATTACCGTGCAGAGTCATGGAAAGTACAATGATGTAAAGACAGACTCTAAGGATCCGGTAAAGGTGTATAATGCTCCGACGGGAAAGGAAGAGTCGTATGAATATTATGTCAATGAGATCGATGAAGTAGATCAGATGATCGGTAAGTTGGTATATGCTCTTGGAAAGCGGGAAAAGCCTACTGTGCTTGTACTTTATGGAGATCATCTGCCGAGTCTTGATCTTTCCAATGAAGACCTGGAGGACGGCAGTCTGTACGAGACGCAGTATATTATCTGGAATAATTACGGACTAAAAGAAAAGGATCAGGATCTGAAGGCATATGAGCTGTATCCGGAGGTGCTTGATCGGATTGGAATTCATACAGGTGTGATCACACAGTTTCATCAGCAGGCGGACCGCAGCAGTGACACTTATCAGACGGATCTGAAAGCATTGGAGTACGATCTTCTTTATGGAGAGAATTATATTTATGATGGAGAAGTGCCATTTACTGCAAGTAATCTGCAAATGGGAACAAATCCACTGAAGATTGCAGATGTATATCAAAAGGATGGGGAATATATTGTCCGGGGAGATAATTTTACTCCGTACTGCAGAGTGTACTTTGACGGAAAAGAGCTGGAATCCCAGTGGATTGATGAGCATCATTTGAAATTGAAGGATGTACCGGAGCGTTCCGACCGTAAGCAGGACAAACAGAAGAGCTATGAACCGGATGAGATTCCAAATTCCTTTGTGGTGGAGGTTCAGAATGGCGATGGTGTGAAGCTGAGTTATAGTAATAATCTGCGTTGGAAGAATACGTCTTTGGGGAAGAAGTAGGTTTCCAAGGAGACGTGGCAGAGTGACAGAATATCATAAACTATAAAATGAAAAATGTTGACTGGAAAAGTCGTGTTTTGTCGAGATGACAGACACGACTTTTTTTCTTTTCGCCTCTGTTTGACATTTTTCTCAAGAAGGCTTGCATATAATTATTTTTAGAAAACGGAAAGGAGATGACAGAATGATCAGATGAGAATTGCATTTTATTGGGATATCTTCTGGCTTTTGAACTTCATAATGAACCTGTTTCTGTTGGGGATGACGGCAATTATAAGACGAAAGTATCTCAGAAAATGGCGTCTTATAGGAGTATCTCTGCTGGAAAGCGGTCAGATGACAGCAGTGCTTGTATGGTGGCTGCAGCAGTTGAAAGAGCATAATGGTAAAAATGAAATTCTTTTCTGGCAGAATGGTATGCCCGCCGGCCTGATCGTGTTGGAAATTTTATTTGCTTTTGAAATGCTTCAGTTTTGTTTTTGGGAGAAACAGTTCCGGGAATTATTAAAGGATCTGCTTTATTTTCTTCAGGTGAGCGTTTTGACAGGGGGAGCATTATTATTATGCAGAGAGTGGATGGGAAAAGAGCATACTACAGGAATATGGACACTGTTTGCAGGAACGGCCGGGATATGGCTGGTGTTTTATATTATGGAACGTTATCTGCGGCAGGGGGATAAAAGGGTAAATACCATGGACGGCGTGATCATTATGGGAAACGGCAGACGTTATCCTTTGCGGGTTATGCTGGATACCGGCAACTGTCTTGTGAGCCCTTATAGTGGAGAACGGGTTATGATCATTGGAGAGACACTGGCACAACAGTTGGAAATAACGAAAACCCGGCCTCCTCTTTTAATTCCTTTTCAGTCCATTGGAGGGGACGGGATGCTGACAGCATACCGGATTCCCAGACTGTCTCTGCAGGATGGCTCGGAGGTACGGAACTTCCTTGCGGCAGTCAGTCCCAAATTGTCAGAAGATTCTGCAGTACAATTGATTATGTATGGCAGAAAATAAAATAGAAAGGATGAAAGAATGATTAAAATAAGCATGCCAAATAAATTTCAGCTTCGTATTATGCCGGAGCTGCGCGGATGGTTTCTACCGAAAAAGGGAGGAGAGATCCATTATATCGGCGGAGCGGAAATCCTTCCGGCGCCGTTTAGCAGAGAAGAGGAAAGCAAAATACTTGATCTTTTGGGAACGGAAGAGGATCAGAATGCCAGAAGTCGCCTGATTGAACATAATCTGAGGCTTGTGGTGTATATTGCTAAAAAGTTTGATAATACAGGGATTGGTGTGGAGGACCTGATCTCTATTGGAACGATTGGACTGATCAAGGCAATCAATACCTTTAATCCTCTGAAAAATATCAAGCTTGCCACATATGCCTCCAGATGTATTGAAAATGAAATATTAATGTATCTGAGGAGAAACAATAAGGTCAAAATGGAGGTGTCCATTGATGAACCCCTCAATGTGGACTGGGACGGAAATGAACTGCTGCTTTCCGATATTCTGGGGACAGATGAGAATATTATTTCCAAAAATCTGGAGGAGGAGGTAGACCGGAAACTTCTGCGGATGGCATTGGATAAGCTGGGAGAAAGGGAGCGGATGATCATTGAGCTTCGTTTTGGGCTGAACACAAAGGATGGGACAGAGAGAACACAGAAGGAGGTGGCTGATTTACTTGGTATTTCCCAATCCTATATATCCAGGTTAGAAAAGAAGATCATTAAAAGATTGAAAAAAGAGATCATGCGTCTGGAACAGGTATAAAAAAAGCGGAATCGCAAATCCTACTTACATAGCCGGTAATCATAACCGGCGGCTCACGGCAGCTCTGGCTGTACAGAAAATTCTTTCGCAGAATGGAGAACGCTCATGGCAATGTATAAAGTAGAGATTTGCGGGGTAAATACATCCCAGTTACCATTGTTGACGAATGAGGAAAAGACAGAATTATTTGAAAAGATACAACAGGGGGACAAAGAGGCGAGAGAGAAGTTTATTAAGGGAAATCTCCGGCTGGTATTAAGTATTATCCAGCGGTTTTCCGGCTCTAATGAAAATGTAGACGATCTGTTTCAGATCGGGTGTATTGGGCTGATGAAAGCCGTTGATAATTTTGATACTACACTTAATGTAAAGTTTAGCACCTATGCCGTACCCATGATCATCGGTGAGGTGAGAAGGTATCTCCGGGATAACAACAGTATCCGGGTCAGCAGATCCATACGGGATACGGCATATAAAGCAATTTATATGAAAGAATCCATGATGAAGGTCTCGGATAAAGAGCCTACGGTGGAGGAGCTGGCTCAAAAGCTGGAGATTCCGGCACAGGATATTGTGTTTGCACTGGATGCTATTCAAAGTCCGGTATCCCTTTACGAGCCGGTTTATGCCGAAAGTGGGGATAATCTTTATATTATGGATCAGATCAGTGATAAAAAGAATAAGGAAGAAAAGTGGGTTGAGCAGATCTCATTAAAAGCAGCGATTGACCGCTTAAGCCAGAGAGAACACAGGATCATTGAACTGAGATATTTTGAAGGAAAAACCCAGATGGAGGTGGCGCAGGAAATACAGATTTCACAGGCACAGGTGAGCCGGCTGGAAAAAAGAGCTCTCCGGTCCATGAAAAATTATCTTGCATAGAGACTGAAATTTTGCATAAGCTTAAGTAATCCTCGAAAAATGGAGTGATTTTATGCGGATGTCAGAGTTGAGGGAAAAGGAAGTGATCAATATCTGCGACGGCGAGAGACTGGGAAATGTTTGTGATGTGGATTTCGAGATAAAAACAGGTCGGATCTGCAATCTGATCATCCCCGGTCCATGCAAGGTGCTGGGGATTCTTGGAAGAGATCAGGAATATATTATTTCCTATGAGCAGATCCAGCGGATTGGGACAGATGTGATCCTTGTGGAAGCAGAACGGGAAAAGTGCCTGAAAAAATGCCAGTGGGACGAATAAAAATATCTGCTTGCATTTTTTGTTTGTTTGAACGATAATGTTGCTAAGAACAAAAGATGGAGGTAAAAGGCATGAAATGTCCGTATTGTGGGGAGGACGATACAAGGGTGATCGATTCCAGACCGGCAGATGATAATTCATCGATCCGGCGCAGGAGACAATGTGACAAGTGTGGAAAGCGTTTTACAACTTATGAAAAGGTTGAGGCAATTCCTTTAGTTGTTATCAAAAAGGATCAGAGTAGGGAAAGCTATGACAGGACAAAGATTGAGAGTGGTGTATTTCGTTCATGTCATAAGCGTGCCGTATCCATCGATCAGATGAATGCATTGGTTGATCAGGTGGAGGCAGAGATCTTCAATCAGGAAAAAAGAGAAATTCCCAGCAGCTATATTGGTGAGCTTGTGATGGATCATCTGGAAAAGCTGGATCCGGTTGCCTATGTGAGATTTGCTTCCGTATACCGCGAGTTTAAGGATGTCAGCATCTTTATGGATGAGATCAAAAAAATGCTCAATAAATAATAGGGATTGTTTTTTGATACCAGCAGTGTTATAATGCTGAAAATGACAGACAGGTTTTCGACTGATGTGTCGTGAAGCCTGTCTTTTTCTTTTGTGAAGTATATACTGAGGGGAAGCTTCTTTTGCCGCAGGCGAAAGGAGTCAATATGTATAGCAAAACATTTAGCGTGGCGATTCAGGGAATTGAAGGCCACATGGTTCAGATTGAGGCAGACATATCTGATGGGCTGCCTGTTTTTTCTTTGGTAGGGGACCTGTCCTGCGAGACGAAGGAGGCCAAAGAACGTGTTCGTGTTGCATTGCAGAACACGGGCTTTCGTTTTCCTCCGAGGAGGGTGACGGTCAATCTTTCACCGGCAGATATCCGGAAGGATGGTACAGGTTATGATCTGGCGATCGCAGTTGCGGTATTATCTGCGTACGGTTATATTTCCAAATCTGATTTTAATGATATATTGTTTATTGGAGAGCTGAGTCTGGAGGGGGAAGTGCGTCCGGTAAACGGGGTATTGCCTATGGTATATGCGGCTCTGGCCCAGGGAGTAAAATACTGTATTTTGTCTCGGGACAATCAGGAGGAAGCATCTGTGGTACGGGAGATGAAGGTTATCGGTGTCACAAATCTCAGGCAGGCTGTGGATCTGTTAGAGGGAGATTTAGACAGAACGGTGTACCGGCCATCCGGAGGTCGTACCGGGGCAGAGCAAACGGATCCAACAGAACCGGATTTTAAAGAGGTACTGGGACAGGAAACGGCGAGAAGAGCTGCGGAGGTGGCAGCAGCCGGAATGCATAACCTGCTGTTGATCGGTCCGCCGGGATCCGGCAAGTCTATGATCGCCGGGAGAATGAGTGGCATTTTACCTGCAATGACCTTTGAGGAACAGATGGAAATATCACAGATCTACAGTGTGGCCGGACTGTTGTCCGGCGAGACGCCGCTGGTAACAAAACGTCCGTTTCGTTCTCCGCATCATACGGCGACACAGAGAGCGTTGATCGGAGGAGGCACTTACCCCAGACCGGGAGAGATCAGTCTTGCATCAGGCGGTGTCTTATTTCTGGATGAGCTTCCGGAGTTTGAGAGAAATACTCTGGAGGTCCTTCGTCAGCCACTGGAAGATGGATGGGTCCATGTGTCGAGACTTCGGGGAAGCTGCAGGTATCCGGCGCATACGCTTCTGATGGCTGCCATGAACCCGTGCCGTTGTGGATGGTATCCGGACCGTAAAAAGTGTAACTGCACTCCGGGGCAGGTGCGAAGATATCTGGGCAGGATCAGCCGGCCTTTGCTGGACCGGATTGATATCTGTACGGAAACAATGCCGTTGGAGTATCATCAGCTGGAGGAAGATAGCGCCTGTCAGGAACCGGATTCTTCTGCAATGATCCGTAAACGGGTAGAAAAAGCACAAAAACTTCAATGGAAGAGGTATGCGGAGGAAGCATTTTGCCATAACTCCGACCTGACGCCGCAGAAAATAAAACAGTATTGCCGGATGTCTCAGGAGGCATCGGACTTTCTGAAGTGTATCTTTCAAAAAATGGAATTTAGCGCCAGAGCATATCATAAAATTTTAAAGGTTGGACGAACTATTGCGGATCTTGCCGGCAGTGACCGGATTGAAAAAGAACATATTTCCGAGGCTGTTTTTTACCGCTCCATCGACAGAAGATACTGGGGGGAGGGGGGAAGGTCATGAAGAAAGTGCAATATGAATTCTGGCTTTCCTCTATTCCCGGAATTGGATGTCGAAAGATTAAAGCGTTATTGGAACGATTTGGAGCTCCGGAGGATATTTTTCGGCTGAAAAGAGAACAGCTGCAGGAAATTTCTTCGCTGCGCACAAAAGACATAGAAACGCTGATGGCATCCCGGAATACTGATCAGATTCAGAAAGATTGGGAGGAGCTTTGTAAAAAAGAAATTCATTTTACAAGTCTGCCGCATCCGGATTATCCGGACAAATTAAAACACATACCGGATCCTCCGTATTCCTTATTTTACAAGGGAAGCCTTCCGGCAGGAGACACACCTTCAGTTGCTGTAGTAGGAGCACGCAATGCCAGCCACGCAGGCCTGGAAACAGCCAGACAGTTTGGAAGAGAGCTGGCGGAAAATGGGGTTGCTGTGGTGAGTGGTCTGGCGAGAGGCGTTGACGTTACTGCACAGAATGGTGTTCTGACTGTAGCGGGAGGCAGAACATATGGTGTTCTTGGTTGTGGCATTGACCGGTGTTATCCAGAGAATCATATCGAAAGCTATATGCTGATGCAGGAAAACGGAGGGGTAATTTCAGAGTTTTGTCCCGGAATGCCGCCGTATCCCGCAAATTTTCCTATGAGGAACCGGATCATCAGTGGATTGTCGGATGGAATTCTGGTGATCGAGGCGGGAAAGAAAAGCGGTTCCCTGATCACGGCAGAGCTTGGGCTGGACCAGGGGAAGGAAGTGTTTGTGGTGCCGGGAGACATTTATAACCCCTGTTATATTGGGAGCAATCAACTGATCCAAAGTGGGGCGGCCCTTGTCACAAAAACGAGGGATATTCTTGATGGATTAGGGATATTTATGGATGAAGATGCGTCGGTCCGGAAGAAAAAATGTGAGGTTATGCTTGAAACGTCTGAAAAAATAGTGTATTCTTATTTAGGTTTAGAGCCGATTCATATATCGGAGCTTGTCCGGATATCCGGATTATCGGTACAACGGACAGTGAATCTGTTGCTATCTATGGAACTCAAAGGGGTAGTCAGACAGGTGGAAAACCAGTATTATGCAATAGTGCTGTAAGTATTTCAAGAGAGGATACTGCAGTGTGAAAGGATGGTATGGAGAAAATGGCAAAAAATCTTGTGATTGTCGAGTCACCATCAAAGGCGACGACTATTAAAAAATTTCTTGGAAGTTCCTATGAGGTAATTGCGTCGAATGGACATGTCAGAGATTTGCCAAAAAGTCAGCTTGGGATTGATGTGGATAATGATTTTGAGCCAAAGTATATTACCATTCGAGGAAAAGGAGAATTACTTGCCAAACTTCGTAAGGAAGTAAAAAAGGCAGATAAAATATATCTCGCAACTGACCCGGACCGCGAGGGAGAGGCGATATCATGGCATTTGATGACAGCGTTAAAGCTGGAAAACAAAAATACAAGCCGTATCACCTTTAATGAAATTACTAAAAATGCAGTAAAACAGGCAATTAAGCAGGCAAGGCCGATCGACACGAATCTGGTGGATGCACAGCAGGCGAGACGTGTTTTGGATCGTCTGGTAGGTTATAAGATCAGCCCGGTGCTGTGGGCAAAGGTAAAAAGAGGTTTAAGTGCAGGCCGTGTACAGTCGGTTGCACTGCGTATTATTTCTGACAGAGATGCGGAGATCAATGAGTTTATTTCCAAAGAATACTGGACTTTAAATGCAGATTTTTATATGGATGGTGAGAAAAAGCCGTTGAATGCGGAATTTTACGGTACTCATTCCAAGAAAATGACAATTGAGTCAGAGAAGGAGATGGATGAGATCGTTGCTTCTCTGAAAAAAGCTGATTTTCATGTGGAGGATGTCAAAAAATCCCAGAGAACCAAGAAGGCTCCACAGCCATTTACGACAAGTACTCTGCAGCAGGAGGCTGCAAAAACATTGAATTTTTCCACACAGAAGACCATGCGTCTGGCGCAGGGGCTTTATGAAGGTGTGACGGTAAAGGGCAGAGGCAGCATAGGTCTGATCACATATCTTCGTACGGATTCCACCCGTATCAGCGAGGAGGCAAAGGCCGCTGCAAAGGACTACATTACAGAAAATTACGGACAGGAATATCTGGCAGAGGGTGTAGCTGAAAAAAAGTCCGGCAAAAAGATCCAGGATGCCCATGAGGCAATCCGTCCGTCTTATATTGATCTGACACCGGCACAGGTAAAGGAATCCCTGAACAGAGACCAGTTCCGTTTATATCAGTTGATCTGGAAGCGTTTTATGGCAAGCCAGATGGCAGCTGCAAAATATGAAACTACTTCTGTTAAGATCGATACTGATAAATATCGTTTCACAGCGGCTTCCTCTAAGGTCGCTTTTCAGGGATATCTAAATGTATATCAGACGGAGGAAGATAAAGTCGAAAAGAAAACCCTTTCGAAAAATATTACAAAGGGTGCTGTAATGAAGGCTGAAAATCTGGAAAAGAAGCAGCATTTTACACAGCCACCGGCACATTTTACCGAGGCTTCCCTTGTTAAGACGCTGGAGGAACTGGGAATTGGACGTCCCAGTACCTATGCGCCGACGATTTCGACGATCATCAATCGTCATTATGTGGCGAAGGAGCAGAAGCAGTTATATGTGACAGAGCTGGGAGAGGTTGTAAATAGTATTATGAAGAAATCATTTCCAAGCATTGTTGATGTAAACTTTACGGCTGCGATGGAGGGGCTTCTGGACTGTGTAGAGGACGGAACCGTTAAATGGAAGACTGTCATTGAAAATTTCTATCCGGATCTGAAAGAGGCGGTTGATATTGCACAGAAGGAACTGGAGGAAGTAACCATAGAGGATGAGGTCACAGACGTGATTTGTGAGGAATGCGGCAGAAACATGGTGGTTAAATACGGACCTCATGGAAAGTTCCTTGCTTGTCCGGGATTTCCTGACTGCCGCAACACAAAGCCGTTTTTTGAGAAGATCGGCGTAGAATGTCCGAACTGCGGTGGGGATCTTGTAATGAAAATGAGTCGAAAGGGCAGACGGTATTTTGGCTGCATGAATTTTCCGGAATGCGATTTTATGACCTGGCAGAAGCCATCGGCAAAGAAATGTCCGCAGTGCGGCGGACTTATGTTGGAAAAGGGCAGTAAACTGGTATGTATGGATGAGCAGTGTGGTTATGTGGAGGCAAAACCAAAAGAAAAATAGATTTTGCTGGCATAGAATAATGTCGTGGGGTTGACCGGAGGATGCTCCGGATGTATGGAGGGGTACCATGAGCTTAGAGCTGTTAGATAAAACACGCAAAATATACCGTCTGCTAAACCGGCAGGAATCAGAAAAAGTAGATTTTAATGATTTTTGCAGGATGCTGTCTCAGGAGATGGAGGTTAATGTGCTTCTTCTCAGCCGGAAAGGTAAGATTCTGGGAATGAGGGTGAGAAAGGATATACCGGTGATACCGCAGATACAGGATATCAATTATGGAGATTATCTGCAGAAGGATATCCATGAGCGTATTCTGAATATATTGTCTACCAAAGAAAATGTAAATCTGCTGACCCTGGGATTTAATTTTGACCAGGTGCAGGATTATCAGACAATGGTGGCACCGGTCAATATGGCGGGGAAGAGACTTGGAACACTTTTTGTATATCGCCGGTCAGGGGTGTTTTCCATTGACGATATTATCCTGATGGAGTATGGAATGACTGTGATTGGCCTTGCCATGCAGAGGGCAGAGAGTGAAGAGCTTTCAGAAGAGCAGCACAAAGAAAATGATGTGCGCGCAGCAATCAGGACTTTATCCAGACTGGAGGCAAAAGCAATGCTTTATGTGCTGGATGAGCTGGAAGAGTCGGATAAAAATATGCTGATCACAAGCCGTCTCGCAGATCAGGTTGGCATTACACGGTCCGTAATTGTGAACGGACTAAAAAAATGTGAGAGTGCCGGAATCATCTGTACGCGGTCTGCCGGGATGAAAGGAACAAGCATTCATTTATTAAATGAGTTATTTACTCCGGAGATGATCCGAAACTGTATGGGAGAGTAAAATCTGCAAATAGGTCTTGTTTTTTTTATGATTTTCTTTATAATTATAAGTAGTGTAATTGTGTTTAAAGTAAGACGAGATCTGTAGTAGAGATGCATGTTACATAGATGAGGAGGTTTTCCATGATTTCATCAGGAGCATATAATTATATTAATGTGTTGGAAAAAACCGCAGATGCAAGCTGGCTGAGGCATTCTGTTATTTCCAACAATATTGCCAATGCAGATACGCCGACCTACAAGCGTAAGGATGTTAATTTCCAGAGTTATCTGGAGGAACAGCTGAGCGGAGGTGTGTCTCTGGATGATGAAGTGGCAGATGCAGAGCTGGATCTGCTCAATGGCAGTATATATACAGATTACAGTACCGTAAGCTATCGTCTGGATGGCAATAATGTGGATATTGATACAGAGAATTCTTATATGGCGCAAAACCAGATTAAGTATTACACGGTACTTGATTCCATATCACAGGAGTTTTCCAGACTGCGCAGTGTGTGCAAGAGCGGAAACGGTTCGTAATGACAGACATAGTTGATTGATGATTGGTTTCGGAAAGGATGAGGAGATAAATGGGTGTATTTTCTGCATTTGATGTAAGTGCCAGTGGTATGACGGCACAGAGGACACGCTTGGATGTGATTTCCCAGAATATTGCCAATGTAAATTCCACACGGGATGCCGATGGAAATATTTATAAACGGAAAACAGTTGTGTTTCAGGAAAAGGCATATTATTCCTTTGATGATGCATTGACATCTGCAACGGGGATGTATGGTAAGGTTGGAAACGGCGTAAAGATCCGGCAGATTTCAGAGGATACCGATACGGAGGGAAGAATGGTTTATGATCCATCGAATCCCGATGCAGACGAGAATGGTTATGTTATATATCCAAATGTCAATACAGTGACCGAAATGACAAATATGATTGACGCAAGTCGTTCCTATGAGGCGAATGTTACGGCGTTTAATGCAGCAAAAAATATGGCTCTGAAGGCATTAGAGGTCGGTAAATAATATTGATATATCAGCGCAGTCCAAGGAGTGGAAAGACGCTGCATAGAAAACGATCATCCGTTGCGGAGCAAATGACGGATCGGTCAAAGAATGGAGAGTATATATGGAATTATCAGCACTATCAAATGTGGATTTGATCAATGCTTTTAAAGTACCGGAGATATCGTCGTCCTTGGATGACAGTTCTACGGGAAAGGTACAGGGGAATGGAGCTTTTGAGGCATTGTTTAATTCTGCGGCCAATATGATCAGTGATGCCAATGATTACAGTAATGCGGCTGAGGTGGAGGAAATGAAGTATTCGATGGGAGAGACAGAGAGTATTCATGATCTCCAGATTGCGCAACAGAAAGCTAATATTTCATTACAATATGTCGTGGCGGTGAGAGACTCCTTTATGTCGGGCTACAGAGAATTGATGAACCTGCAGTTTTAATGTATAATGAAGTGTTGAAAAGCGGAGAAGAGTCATCAATTAGAGAGCATAGACAAATGTTAGGAGAGTTGTAATATGAAGGAAAGAGTACAGGAAATTCCAGCAAAGGTAGTTGAATTCTGGAATAGATATACAAGCAGACAAAAAACCATCATTATAGCAGTAATATGTGTTGTACTGGTATTGATCGGTGTGATGGCGTATCTTGTCTCGCGTCCGACATGGACAAGGTTTCAGCAGTTTAGTAATCTGGATGATGCCTCCAGTATGGTAAAGGCACTGGACGATGAAGGAATTGCCAATAAAAGCTCAAAGGATGGTCTGACGTTATATGTCCATGATCAGGATATGACAAAGGCCTTTTATTGCATGAGTGATAATAATCTCACAGATAAGGGATATACATGGGATGATGCATTTAACAACAGCATTTCCACTACAGAGAGTGAGAAGAACCAAAAGCGTGTTCTTGCTCTGCAGAGTGAGTTGAAAGCGAGTATGGTGCAGTATTCCTTTATTGATGATGCAAAAGTGTTTATTGATGTGCCGGAGAGTACATACAGCATTCTGGATGAAGAAAATGTCACCTCTGTAACAGCTATGGTTGATGTAAACCAGAAAAACGAAAAACAGCTGACCTCGGATGCGGCACAGAATCTGGCATATTGGCTGGCAAATGCAGTGGGTACAGATGTAGATCATGTTATTATCAATGATTATGATGGTAATTGTCTCTATAACGGTTTCACTAGTGATGGATTGGGCGGAGATCTCACGGGAGGATCCACGGAGTATTGTGAGAGATTGAGAAACACCATCGCTTCCAATCTGGTAGACTTGCTGGTGCGTTGCGGTTATGACGATGTACAGGTTGGTACACAGGGGATCCAGTTCAATATGAACAAGGTTGAGACCCTGACCAAAAAATACAGCGTTGCAGATGGAAGAGATTACGGATATCCGACAAACTATGTACATTCTACAAATGAGGGATCTTCCGGCACCGTCAGTGGTGTTCCGGGGACAGACTCCAATGACAATGATGAGACGGATTATGTTATAAATGACGGTAATTCCAACAGCTCTTCTCAGGAGTATGAAAAGCTTACCGGTCTTTTGACAGACGAAACCATTGAGAATATTAAGCAGGAGAAACCGGCGATCCAGCTGGATCAGTCTTCTTTGGGTATTGTTGTGACCAAGTATACGGTATATGATGAGGCGCAGTTGGAGAAGGATGGCACTCTTGACAATATGACTTTTGACGAGTTTATGGCTCAGAACAATCAGACGACGACATTTAATGTTCCAAACACGGAGATACAGCTTCTTTCCAGTGCCTCCGGTGTTGCGGCAGGCTCGATTACCGTTGTGGGATATAATGTTCCGAAGTTTGTACAGAAGACAACCAAGAGCCGTAGTATCTCAGATTATCTGATGATCATACTGGCAGTACTGATCATTGCGCTGCTGATCTTTGTCGTAGTACGTGGAACAGCACCGGTTGCTGTTGCTGATGAAGAGCCGGAGCTTTCTGTTGAGCAGCTTCTGGCAACCACAAAGGAAAATCAGTCCTTAGAGGATATTGAGTTTAGTGATAAGTCTGAGACGAGAAAGATGATAGAAAAATTTGTCGATGAAAATCCGGAGGCGGTTGCCCAGCTGCTTCGTAACTGGATCTCAGACGACTGGGAATAATGGTATGAATATTATAAAGGAATTGCGGTGCGCAATTCCTTTATCCGCTATAATTGGAAGATAATGATGCCATAGCTTTGTGGCAGAAATGGAGGATGAAAATGGCAAAGTCAGAGGAAATATCAGGGATCCAGAAAGCGGCGATCCTTTTGATCGCACTGGGGCCGGACAAGTCTTCGTCCGTATTTAAGCATCTGAAGGAGGACGAGATTGAGCAGATCACATTGGAGATTGCCAATACAAGAAGTGTATCGCCGGCGGTAAAGGATAAAGTAATGGACGAGTTCTATGAGGTATGTCTGGCTCAGCAATATATTGCTGAGGGTGGTATCGGATATGCTAAGGATCTTTTAGAAAAGGCTCTTGGAGCCGAAAGAGCAAGAGATGTGATCGGAAAGCTGACAGCTTCTCTGCAGGTTCGTCCTTTCGAATTTGTTCGTAAGACAGATGCCAGCCAGCTTTTGAACTTTATTCAGGATGAGCATCCACAGACTATAGCGTTGATCTTATCTTACCTGTCTTCGGCGCAGGCGTCCGTGATCATTTCGGCATTGTCGCCTGATAAGCAGACTGATGTGGCAAAGCGTATTGCCCAGATGGATCGGACTTCGCCGGATGTGATCAAGGAAGTGGAGAAGGTGCTGGAGCAGAAGCTTGCTTCTCTGGTCAATCAGGATTACACCATTGTGGGTGGCGTAGATGCGATCGTGGATATTTTGAATACTGTAGATCGTGGAACGGAAAAGCATATTATGGAGAGCATGGAGATCGAGGATCCGGAGCTTGCAGACGAGATCCGCAAGAAGATGTTTGTATTCGAGGATATTCTTTCCCTGGACGACCGTTCTGTACAGCGTGTGCTTCGTGAGGTAGACAATAACGAACTTGCTGTTGCGTTAAAGGGCTCCAATGAAGAAGTTCAGAATCTTATCTTTAATAACCTTTCAAAGCGTCTTGCTACGATGATCAAAGAGGATATGGAATTTATGGGTCCTGTCCGTATGAAGGATGTTGAGGAAGCACAGCAGAAGATTGTAAATATTATCAGAAAGCTGGAGGATTCTGCGGAGATCATCATTTCCAGAGGCGGAGGTGACGAGATCGTTGTCTAATTTGATAAAATCCGTATATTTTCAGATGGATCAGGATGATACCAGAGTGATCGATTCGGATCATCAGATGGTGCAGTTTGTGCCACAGCTGCTGCAGAGAGAGCAGGTTTCTTCAGAACCGGATACGGAAAGCCGGGAGGAAGGTTTTCAGGGAGGAATGAATGTCCTGAATATGGATGATGTCCGCCGGGAGGAACGGGAAAAAATGCAGAAGGAGACCTCTCAGGAGAGGGAGGAGCTTCTGGCTGAGGCTCACAAAGAGGCGCAGAAAATAGTACAGAAGGCACAGGAAGAAGCGTCGCAGATCCGTGAGCAGGCACAGGAAGAGGGCAGAAACGAAGGCTTTGAACAAGGGCAGGCGCAGGCGAAGGAGCGGCTGCAGGAAGCAGCATTAAAATTGCAGAAGCAGATGGAACAGGAGCGTCAGGTGCTCAAGGAACAGGAAGAGGCACTAGAACCGAAATATGCAGAGATTATGGCTGCCCTGATTGAAAAAATCACCGGAGTTCTTTGCTCTGACAAAAAGGATGTTATTGTGTATCTGATCCATCAGGCACTGAATCAATTAGAAAAGACAAAATCGGTAAATCTGAGAGTTTCCAAAGCGGACGTTTTAAGGGTGTCTGCAAACAAGAAAGAACTGAAAAAATGCGTTTCAGAAGGTGTTGAGTTTGATATTACCGAGGATGACAGTCTGAAGGAAAACCAGTGTATTATTGAAACGGATCAGAGGATCATTGACTGCAGCCTGGATGTACAGCTTCAGAATTTAAAAGATCAGATTAAAATGCTGACGATCATGTAGATGCCTGAGGAGGAAAACGGATGGTTGATATTGACCTGTCAAAATATAAAATATTGTTAAACCAGTCCTATGAAAAAAAACTTGGTAAGGTGGCAAAGGTGGTGGGACTTACGGTAGAGTCCATTGGCCCTGCCGCCAAGTTAAACGATCTGTGTCATATTATTACACAGGATAAAGATCAGGTGATCAATGCCGAAGTGGTTGGGTTTCGTGACGACAGGGTCCTGTTGATGCCTTATGATCAGACGGTGGGAGTGGGACTTGGCAGCCGTGTGGAAAATACGGGGGCTCCTTTAAAGGTTATGGTTGGAGATGAACTCCTGGGCAAGGTTTTAGATGGTCTGGGCAATCCCATTGACGGTTCAGAGATTCACTGCTCATGTGGTTATTCTGTACAGGCGCAGCCGCCGGATCCTTTGACAAGAGAGCTGATCGATACAGTGCTTCCTCTGGGGGTAAAGGCAGTGGATGGTCTGATCACCGTGGGAAAAGGACAGAGAATTGGCATTTTTGCCGGAAGTGGTGTTGGTAAAAGTACCCTGATGGGAATGTTTGCAAGAAATACAAAGGCGGACATCAATGTAATCGCACTGATCGGTGAGCGAGGCCGTGAGGTGCGGGAATTTATTGAGAGAGATCTGGGACCGGAAGGAATGAAGAGGTCTGTTGTAGTCGTGGCAACCTCTGATAAACCGGCATTGATCCGTAAAAAGGCGGCGATGACGGCAACTGCCGTAGCAGAGTATTTCAGAGATCAAGGAAGAGACGTTCTTTTGATGATGGATTCCCTGACACGTTTTTCTATGGCACAGAGAGAGATTGGACTTGCTTCCGGAGAACCGCCGGTATCCAGAGGATATCCGCCAAGCGTCTATGGAGAGATGCCACAGCTTCTGGAGAGGGCGGGGCGTTCCGACAAGGGTTCCATTACAGGATTGTACACCGTCCTGGTAGATGGTGATGATTTCAATGAACCGATTGCGGATACTGCGCGTAGTATTTTAGATGGCCATATTGTACTGGATCGTAAGATCGCACAGAAAAATCATTATCCGGCGATTGATGTACTCCAGAGCATTTCCCGTGTTATGAGCAGTATTGTGGATCCTCAGCACAAGAAGGCAGCCGGTCAGTTAAAAAATGTACTGGCAACCTACGCGGAGGCAGAGGATCTGGTGAATATCGGTGCATATAAGGCGGGTTCCAATCCATCCATTGATTATGCATTGTCCAAAATTGATGCAGTGAATGAGTTTCTGCAGCAGGATGTTTACGAAAAGCTCAGCTTTGAGGAAAGTATCCTGCGGTTAGAAGAGCTTTTTCCGGAGGAGGACGCATAATATATGGCCAGATTTGTTTTTTCTATGGAGAGCATACTGCAGATCAAACTGAAGCTGGAAGATCAGGCAAAAGCGGAATATGCAGTGCAGATGGCGCAGCTTCAGCGTGAGCAGGAAAAACTGGAAGCACTTCAGAAGCATAAGGAAGAAGTGCAGGCGCAGCTTCGCCGGCAGATCAGTGCAGTGCTGGATCTGTTACGGATACGACAGCTGGAGGATGGCGTGGAAAATATTAAATATAATATCAGCCTGCAGAAAATGGTGGTATTCAATCAGCAAAAACAGGTGACAAAGGCCAGAGAAAAACTGAATGAAGCCATGAAAGAAAGAAAGACATACGAAAAACTGAAGGAAAATGCGTTTGAGGATTTCAAAAAAGAATTGAATGCCGAAGAACAAAAAGAAATAAATGAATTAGTCAGCTTCCGGTTTGGCAGGGAAGCAGGCAGAGAGGGGTAAGTATAATGGCAAAAAATGACGATAATATGTTAGACAGAGAAAAAGGTGGGAGCAGGATTGTAACGGTACTGATCGCTCTTGCGATCATTGCCATATGGCTGGTTATCTTTGCCTGCCTGATCAAGTTTGATGTGGGAGGAATCGGAAGTAATGTTTTGTATCCGGTATTGAAGGATGTGCCGGTGGTGAACCGGATTCTGCCGACACCATCCGAGGAGGAGCAGGCAAAGGAAGGAAATTATGAATACACAACATTAAAGTCGGCCAATGCAAGGATTAAGGAACTGGAGAGCCAACTGGATTCAGAAAACGGAACCACGACGGCCAATGCCGATTATATAGCGGATCTGGAGGCACAGGTTAAAAAGCTCCAAAAGTATAAGGATTCCGAGGATGCATTTAATAAGCGTGTGCAGGAATTTGACGAAAAGGTTGTTTTTAATGATAAGGCACCGGATATTTCAGAATATCAGAGCTATTATGAACAGATTCAGCCGGATAATGCCGAGAAGATTTACCGGCAGGTATTAAAGAAACAGCAGTATTCCAAGAAGGCGGAGACTCTTGGTACATATTATGCCAATATGGATGCGGCTGCGGCGGCAGTAAGATTGTCTGAGATGACAGAGGATCTGGATCTGGTGTGTGACATTCTGCAGAATATGCAGGAAAAAAAGGCTGCAGCGATTTTGGAACAGATGGATAGTGCTTATGCGGCACAGATTACCAAAAAGATATCTGCAGTAGATTAGTTTGTTGTCTGCGGAGTAATCCGTTGACATAGATATTTTAAGAAAAAGGAGGTGAAATGATGCAGAAATTGAGTGCGATTATATCGGATGGAAATCTGACCGCACCATCAGCGAATGTTGTAAATTCTTCCAAAAATTCCGGAGATTTTCAAAAGATCATGACAGATATGAAGAATTCCAGAAATGGTAAGAATGTTGTGGAAGGCAAGACCGGAACAGCAAAGAAAAAGAACGCTGTGATCAATCAGACGAATACTTGTGGAAATCCGGATGATAAGGTTTCGCAGATAACGCAGAATGCTTCTCAAAAATCAGATGTCAGCCAGACGGATTCTGCAGCGGAGAGCTTCACCAAAAATGATTTTCTTCAGGCAGAGGAAAAAGTGAGATCCATTGTGGAGGACGTTCTGGGGCTGGATGAGGATATACTTCAGCAGACGCTTGCTTCTATGGGGATTACAGTGATGCAGCTGCTTGATCCCAAAGTGTTGCAGCAGTTTGTCGTGCAGGTAAATGGCGGCAATGATGTGACAGATCTTCTGACCAATGAAAACATGATGCAGCAGTTTTCAGAATTATCGGTCGGTCTGCTTGATATTAACTGGGAAGAGCTCACAGGTCTTACAGGAGAGCAGTTAAGCGATATGTCAGCCGATCAGTTTGATGACAGCGAGCTTTTGCGAAACTTGATCGACCAGCTTGAAGGAACAGCAGTAGCAGATGATGGAGCGGTATCTGTAACAGAGGATGTATCACAGGCAGATGTGCAGATAGTTTCTGAGCAGAAGGAGAATCAGATAAAGGAGACTTTTTCCGTATCAGGGGATACTCCGGAATCGGTATTGACGGAGAGCAGCCCGGATGCTTCGACTGTTGTTGCAGATAACGGCGAAAATGTCAACAGACAGGTGATGGCAGAAAATACCGTTCTGTCGGAAGAAGCGGTTCAGGACAATGTCAAAGTGACAAATGAAGATGTAGTGCCGGTGGCTGCTAATTCTGGTGAAAATTCATCTGATGCAGGCGCAGAGGATCTGATGCAGAATGCATTCCGAAACGGAGAGGAGACAGCCGGCCAGTCAGGAAATCCGACGTCATATTTTGAGGATTCTCCGGTTGCCGTGACAGGATCCCAGACGATTATGAACTTTGTAGAAAACTTGGTGCAGGCTTCCAATGTGGAGCAGGTGCAGGAGCCGGTCAATATGCAGCAGATGATTGATATTGTCAATCAGGTTGTGGAGCGGGTTCACTCCTCGTTGCAGGATGAAACAACAACACTGGAAATGCAGTTAAATCCGGAACGGCTTGGCAAAATGCTTCTTACTGTCAACAGCAGGGATGGTGTGATGACCGCCAGTATTACCGTGCAGAATGCAGAGGCAAAGGCAGCGCTGGAAAGTCAGATGATCACTCTTCGGGAGAATCTGGAACAAAAGAACCTGAAGGTAGAAGCAGTTGAGGTATCCGTTTCTGATTTCGCTTTTTCACAGAGTGGACAGACAGATACGGGAGACCAGAAGAATTTCCGGCAGGGTAATGGAAAACGATCCCGGTTCCGTTTTGACTCGGATGAGGAGGAAACAGACAATCAGGAGGAAACAGCGCAGTCCGTTCGCCGGAGTATTATGCCGGACAGTGGTTCAAGCGTTGATTTCACGGCATAAAATGCAGTTTATAGCAGGAAAGGAGAGTTTATATGAGTTTAGTTGCACCGGTAGACAACGGTCAGGTGAATATTTCAGAGACTTCACAGGAAACGGAAAAGAAAACAGGATCTGCGTTGGACAAGGATGATTTTCTTATGCTTCTGGTAACGCAGATGAAATATCAGGATCCGCTGGAGCCGGAATCCAACACAGAGTATGTAGCACAGCTTGCACAGTTCTCATCTCTGGAGCAGATGCAGAATCTGAACAGCACAGCAACAAATACTTCAGCATACACATTGGTTGGTAAGCAGGTGCGTATCCGGGAGACATCAGAGACAGGGGCAGAAAAAGAAGTACAAGGTATGGTCGAGTACGTTAAGATGCAAAACGGTAAGCCGTATGTATCAGTCAATGGTGAGATGTATTCTTATGATGATATTGTTGAGGTGATTGATGACAATTATCTGATTTCTCAGTATATTCCATCGGTAAAACAGCAGGAGATCACTTATCTGCATCATGATCCACAGAATGCCAAGATTACAGGAATCAGCATGGGATCCAATGGATATGAGGCAACCAGCCTGGCAGTCGCATTGATGGCTGAGGATGGAACGACCACAAAGATCGATGCCGGCAAGCTGAGTTACAAGAATGGTGTATTAACCATTGATAAGAGTGTGTTTGCATCGCTTCCGGCAGGAAAGTATGTTGTTGGAATCGGTTTTGATGACATCAATAAGACGGTAGATTATGCAAGCGTAACGCTTACGATCAAGGGAAATGTTGAAAAAAACCCGGACACGGCAGGTAAGGATACGGAAAATACCGACAAAGTCACGGACGGCACCGATAAGGATGCAGAGAACACGGACAAAACAGAGAATACCGGCAAAGAAACAGCGCAGGCTTAAAGCAGAGGGAGTGGATGTTTATGCATAAGCTGAATGAAAATTACACGTCCATTGATATGATGGCAGGTCAGCTGTTACAGCGAAAAACAGCCACAGGCAGAGAGAATTCCTCCCAGACAGAGGTATCCTTTCAGAAGATTTTAGACACGGCAGAACAGAAACATGATGCCAGCAGACTGAAATTTTCAAAACATGCAAACGAACGGCTTGCACGACGCAACATCAATTTGTCGGAGACACAGATGGAGCGTTTGGAAAGTGGTACAACGAAGGCACGGGAAAAGGGAATTCAGGAGTCTTTGGTGATGGTTGACAATTTGGCGTTTATCGTTAATGTAAAGAATAATACGGTGGTAACAGCACTGGGGGACAGCTCAGATTCCGTATTTACAAATATTGATGGCGCTGTGATTGGATAATTTTATTTTGGGAAATGTCAGATGCCGGACCTTTTCGGAGGCATAAGATCCTGACTGACAGATGGATCTTAGTGACATTCCTGCAGCAAATGCGGCTTCATGGGAGGCGGCAGTTTTTCCGGCAGGGCACACCTGGCGGGAGATATGATTACATAATGTGTGCAGAAATGAGGTTTTTATTATGATGAGATCACTTTATTCTGGTGTGGCAGGATTAAAAATACACCAGACAAAAATGGATGTAATTGGTAACAATATCGCAAATGTAAATACGGTAGGATTTAAATCAAGCAGTGTTAATTTCTCTGATACTTTTTATCAGACAATTTCACCTGCCACCGGTCCAAACAGCACGACAAATACAGCCGGAACCAATGCAAAGCAGATCGGTCTTGGTGGTCTGGTTGCATCCATTACGACAAATATTACAGAAAATGGTGGTACCACAACGACAAACCGTGCTCTTGATGTGGCGATTAACGGGGAGTCTTTTCTGGTAGTAAATGTAAACGGAGAGCAGCTCTTTACCAAATCAGGTGCGTTAAACGTAGATCCTTCCGGAAATCTTTATTGTACAACAAACAACGGTATTGTTCAGGGATGGATGGCAGATGACGACGGAAATATCGTAAAGGATATTGCAACAGATTTAAAGATTATGACAGCAAAGCAGACTTCTGCGGCACCAACAGCAACTACAGCAGCTACTTTGCTTGGCAATATTGATCCAAATGATAAGCAGCTTACACCGACTCTGGATGCCAATGGAAATATTACAGGTGGTGGTGTACCAGTAACATTCAGCTTTTATGATAAGCTGGGTGAGCTTTATACCGTTAAGCTTATGATCACAAAGAATCCTTCTGATCCAAATGCAACAACTACAAGCTCTGTTGTACCGTATACAGCAAGAGTGGCTGATGTATATAACTCAGAGGGCGAGTCTATCTTTGTAAAGAAGACAGAGCAGGCAGATGGGTCCGTGAAATATTCCAGCAGCGGAGCACAGATTTCTTTTGGTAATAAGGGAGCAAAATTTGGAATTGACACCTCTTTGAATGATGCGGATAGCGGCATTGTAAATGGTGTTAATGAGAATACCGGTGAGTTTACAATGAAGTCAAGTACGATCCCGCTTCTTTTTAACAGCCAGTCAGGAAACTTTTCGGCAGTAGATGCTACGGTAGGAGCCGACGGCTCTATTACGGCAAACAGAAGCAATCAGCAGTATGCCGGAAATTGTGTCAACTTTGCTATCTATCAGGGCGAGGATGCAGAACATGTAGGAAATGACAGTACTTTCCCACAGTATGATGCAACAAATGATAATGGCGGTATAGAGGTTGATTTCTCTTCTCTGACCCAGTTCTCCAAGGGAGGAACCAGTGAGGTGACATATAAGCGTGGTGATAAGGATGGCAAGAATGCGGGTAACTATGCCGGAACAATGACAGGTATTTCCGTTGATGAGGAAGGAAAGATCTATGGCAAATATTCCAATGGTGAGACAAGATGCCTGGCGCAGATCTGTGTTGCTACATTTTCAAATCCGTCTGGTCTGGAGGCGGAGGGAGAGAGTTTGTTCCGTGCTTCCTTAAACTCCGGTCTGTTTGATGGTATTGGTGAGGAAGTTTCCAAGAGCGGAAGCATTACGGTAGGTGCTCTGGAAATGTCCAACGTGGATCTGGCATCAGAGTTTACCAATATGATCACGACACAGCGTGGTTTCCAGGCAAACTCACGTATTATCACAACATCAGATACTATGCTTGAGGAGCTTGTAAATCTTAAGAGATAATAATACAGAATAATCGTTTTTTGGTGGAATAATTTCCCTGATACAATGAAAATAAGTGGAAGATGGGCGGTAAGTATTTGATACAATACCGCTCATTTTCTTAGTGTAAAGGAAGTGAAGAAAATGATTGATGTAACAAAGATGAATGGTGGAAGCATTACCGTGAATGCAGATCTGATCGAAACAGTGGAAGAAACACCGGATACAATTATTACTCTGACCACCGGCAAAAAAATAATTGTAAAAGAAAGTAGACAAGAAGTAAAAAATCTAGTAAAATCATATAGGAGTGAGTGCAATTCGTTTCGAATTGACTAATCATACATAAGGTGGTGGAAAAAATGGATATAGCTACAATAGTGGGTCTTGTCATTGGTATCGCATGTTGTATCATCGGTATTATTTCATCTGGTGGAGTTACAGCATTTGGTCACTTTGTGGATCCTGCTTCAGCTATCGTAACATTTGGTGGCGCATTTGGCTGTATGCTTACACAGGCGAAAAGTATCCCGGAGCTGGGAAAGTGTGTAAAGACTATCTCGCTGGCTTTTAAGGTACCAAAGGCAGATGAGGTAAATGTCATTGAAAATATCATCCGTTTGTCCAATATTGCCCGTAAGGAAGGACTTCTGGCATTGGAGGAAGCGGCGAATGATGTAGATGATGAGTTTTTAAAGAAAGGCATCATGCTGATCGTGGATGGTACTGACCCGGAGCTGGTTCGAAGTATTATGGAGACAGAGCTTGGAGCTATTGACGGTCGTCATAATGAAAAGATCAACTTCTGGGCTACATTAGGTAGTATGGGTCCTGCGTGGGGTATGATCGGTACTCTGATGGGACTTGTAAACATGTTGTTCAATATGGATGATATGAGCAAGCTGGGACCAAACATGGGTGTTGCCATTATTACGACATTTTATGGATCTATTCTGGCAAACTGGCTTTGTGTGCCGATTTCATTCAAGTTGAAACAGAACAATGCCCTGGAGATCACGATGAAAGAGATCATGGTGGAGGGACTTTTGTCCATTCAGGCAGGTGAGAACCCTCGTGTGATCGAGGAGAAGCTTAAATCCTTCCTTTCACCACAGATTCGCGAGAACATGGGAAATGGTGATGGAGGAGCCGCTGAAGGTGGTGAGGCATAATGGCAAGAAAAAAAGAAGAGGAAGAAATCAAAACCGACCTGTGGAAAGACACATTTTCGGATCTGATGAATCTGCTCCTGTGTTTTTTCGTGCTGTTGTACTCTATGTCTTCTGTGGATGAGGTGAAGTATTCCGAACTGGTCGCCTCTATGTCCAACAGCTTTAGCATATTTAGTGGTGGAGCGCAGGCCATAGGTGAGGGACAACTGATTTCCAGTGGTGCCACACAGCTGAATAATTTGGACGAGTATTATTCCGATATGGGAAAAGCAGCGGAGGATACCGATGCAGACGATCCTATGGCAGAAGAAAAAAAGAAACAGCAAAAGGATACCAGAAAACTTTACAGCGATGTGGTAGAAGGTACGGAAAAGAACCGTATCGAGGATTCTGTCAGTGTTACTATGGATGAGAATTACCAATATGTTATGATTTCTCTGAGTGGTGGAGTGCTGTTTGATTCGGGAAGCGCAGAGATACGTTCCGGAGCGAAGACGATCCTCAGCCGGGTATCCTACATATTAAAGAATTATAAAGATCGTCAGATTAAGATTGAGGGTCATACCGACAGCAATCCGATCCATACCAGAGAGTATCCAAGTAACCGGTGGCTGTCCACTGCGAGAGCAACCAAGGTGTTGGAGTATTTTGTGGAAGAAAAGGGATTAAGTGAGAAACATATGGAAGCCTCCGGAAGAGGAGATGTAGATCCGGTAGCGGACAATTCCACTGCAGCCGGCAGAGCCAAAAACCGGCGTGTAGAGATTAAGATATACAGCGATATTGATTGAACTGTTATATTTGATAAAATGATATAGAAAGGTAAGGAGTTTTTATGAAAAAAAATATTTTTAGTGTAATTATTGCAGCATTAACCGTGATCAATGTTATATTGACCGCGATTATGTTCTTTGTAATGCTGCCAACTTTCCAAAAGACAAACAATCTGATCACCCAGGTTGCATCTGTATTGAATCTGGAACTGGATCAGGAGGATTCGGAAGGGGCACAGGATTACACGCTGAAGGATCTGGAGCAGTATTCCGTTGCTTTTGAATCCCAGCAGACATTGAATCTGGCATCTGGTGATGACGGGAAAATGCATTATGCAATGCTGGATGGATATACTCTTTCCTTAAATAAAAAAGCCAAGGATTACAAGGATGTCAATGAAACCTTAAAAGCAAACGAAGCAAAGCTTACCGATGAGATCCGTGGTGTGATCCAGTCACATACAGTAAATGATATTTCCGAAGAAGTTGTTAAAAAAGAAGCATTGGAAAAAATCCAGAGTCTCTTGGATTCCAAGGCTGTTGTGGAAATTTCGCTGACTAATCTCATGTATAATTAGGCATTTGCTTTTTAGATAAAATGTGATATGATTATTATGAATGTGTTTATATGAAGTGACTAATTTTGGCTGAGCTTCGGACAAGGTTCAGAGAAGTTCAGATGTGAGGTGAAGAGAATGGGAGATGTCTTATCGCAGGATGAGATAGACAGTTTGCTCAGTGCATTAAATAGTGGTGAGATTAATCCTGATGAGATTGATGATACCCCGAAGGTTGCGGTGAAAGATTATGACTTTGCCAGACCATCGAAGTTTTCAAAAGATCATTTGCGTACTTTGGAGATCATTTTTGAAAATTATGGCAGACTTCTTTCGACAAATCTGCCGGCATATCTGCGTAAATCAGTACAGGTTGAAGTAATGAATGCGGAGGCGAATACATATTCCGAGTTTTCCAATGCATTGTCCAATCCGGTATTGCTGGGGGTTGTAGATTTTGCCCCGCTTAGCGGAAGCATCCTGTTGGAATTAGCTTCTAATCTGGGATTTGCGATTGTGGACCGTATGCTTGGCGGTGGAGGAAATCCTTTGGAAAAGTCCAGAGAGTTTACCGAGATCGAGCTGATCATATTAGAGAGGATCATGGAGGTTTGTACCGGATTGCTGGTGGATCCATGGCAGAGTGTAACGGAACTTCAGCCGAGACTGGAGAGAATTGAGACGAATTCGCAGTTTGCACAGTTTATTTCTCCGAGTGAGATGACGGCAATCGTTACTATGAATGTCAAGATAGGTACTGTAGAAGGATTGATGAATATCTGTATTCCGTATTCATGTGTGGAATCAGTTATTGATAAATTAAATACAAAGTATTGGTATTCTACCATGCGGGAGAGGGATGGAGAACATTATGAGGAAGCGATTGAAGGGATTATTAGTCGTGCCAAGATACCGATTCGTGCATTGTTAGGAAAGAGCACCATATCTGTAAATGATTTTATGAATATACAGATAGGGGATATTATTAAGCTGGATTCCAAGGTTGACGATGAATTAGATGTGTATGTTGGAAATATTATGAAATTCAGAGCACTGCCTGGTGCCATTTCGGATTCTTATGCTGTCCGGGTGACGTCAGTGATAAGGGAGGAGCAATAAATATATGGATGGTATGTTATCACAGGAAGAAATCGATGCGTTGACAGGGGCCGCAGGAGCTGCAACAACAACGGCAGCGCCAACAACGATGACACTGACAGACGCAGAGAGAGATGCGGTCGGAGAGATTGCCAATATTAATATGGGAACCGCAGCAACGACATTATCTACTCTCCTGAATAATAAAGTAACTATTACGACTCCGAAGGTTTCGTATGTTACGATCAATGAAATATCTGCACAATATGATAAGCCGTGTGTTTTTATTCACATTTCCTATATTGATGGAATTTCAGGAAATAATGTTCTTATCTTGAAAGAGCATGATGTAAAGGTAATAACCGATCTGATGATGGGTGGAGATGGATCAAATACAGAAGGAGAACTGACAGAGCTTCATTTGAGTGCGATCAGTGAAGCAATGAATCAGATGATGGGATCGGCAGCGACATCCCTTTCTTCTATGCTGGATAAGAAGGTTGATATCAGTCCGCCTACGGCAAGTGTTGTCGATCTGAATGACAGCATTGATGATGTGACAGTATCAAGTTTCCTGGCTGATGAACTGGTACAGGTATCGTTCACAATGCAGATCGGGGATCTTGTAGACAGTCAGATCATGCAATTATATCCTTTTGATTTTGCAAGAGATCTGTATCAGAAATTTATTGGTGATGCAGGACTGGGACAGGAGGAAGCTCAGCCGGAGCCTGCACCGGCAGCACAGCCGCAGAGTACACCGGATCCGATGGCGGGAGTGAATATGAATTCAGCTGCACAGGCAATGCCACAGCAGTCGCAAATGCAGCCGGATATGGCACAGCAGGTGATGCAGCAGCCATATATGATGCCTGCACCAAATGTCAATGTTCAGCCTGCACAGTTCCAGCCGTTTAATGCCGGAGTCAGTCCGCTGATGCAGCAGGAAAATATTGATCTGATCATGGATGTTCCTTTGGAGGTGACGGTAGAACTTGGACGTTCTAATAAGTCGATCAAAGAAATTCTTGACTTTTCACCGGGAACGATCATTGAGTTAAACAAGCTGGCAGGAGAGCCGGTGGATGTCCTTGTTAATGGCAAGTTTGTGGCTAAGGGCGAGGTTGTCGTGATCGAAGAAAATTTTGGTATTCGTATCACAGAGATTACAAAATAAAAGAAAAAGGAAGCTGGAGGTGTAGATATGTCTGTATTTATAGTGGGTCAGTCTGCACTTGCCAGCTTTTTGAAATTATTGATGCTTTTGATTGCTTTCATATTGATCCTGGCAGCTTCTTATTATGTAACCAAATGGTACGCTAAATCCGGATTTATTAAGAAGCAGACCAACAATATGGAAATTATTGATACGTTTTCTATGGGCCCAAATCGTCAGATCTGCATTATGCGGATTGGTCAGAAATATATAGCGGTATCTGTCTGCAAGGATCAGATCCGTTTTCTGACAGAGATTCCGGAGGATCAGCTGGAATTGACGGCGCAGATGCCACAGGGGGATGGGGCACCGTTTAAAGATGTTTTTCGGGATATGATGAGACAGCAGTTTCCATCCGGGAAAAAGAAAGAGAAATAGAAAAGGTTTTAGTTATGAATCCATTGAAAAAAATATTATCTCACAAGTCAATATGGAAAGGAATGCTGACATTTGCGTTATTTATTCTTGTATTCTCTGTTTCTGCGCCGGCATATTCTACCGCAGCAAAGAGGGTGGATCAGACCACGCAGGATGAGATTGCAGGACAGGCCGACGGAGACGATGATACTTTTGATCTGAATATTACATCAAATCTGGGAAGTACCCGCTTGGAATCGACGCTTCAGATTTTGATCATGCTGACGATTCTTGCGCTGGCACCGTCTATTTTGATCATGCTGACTTCTTTTACGCGCATTATCGTGGTATTTCATTTTTTGAGAACAGCTCTTGGTACACAGACCACGCCGCCAAATCAGGTACTGGTGGGACTGGCTCTTTTTATGACGATTGCCATTATGACGCCGGTTTTTACTCAGGTTTATGATGACGGGGTGAAGCCGTATACCCAGGGTCAGATGACGGAAAAGGATGCTTTGGATGCGGGACTTGCTCCTTTGCGGAAATTTATGCTGGGACAGACGAGGGACAAGGATCTGAAGCTCTTTATGGAGATCAATAAGACTTCCTCTGATGAGATTAAGGATTATGAAGATCTTTCAATTACAACTATTATTCCGGCGTTTATTATCAGTGAGCTTCGAACGGCGTTTATTATTGGTTTTATTATTTATCTGCCATTTATCGTGATCGATATGGTGGTTGCGTCCACCCTGATGTCCATGGGAATGATGATGCTTCCGCCCACAACCATATCATTGCCGTTTAAAATCTTGTTATTTGTGTTGGCAGATGGATGGAATTTGATCGTAGACCAGTTGGTTCGATCGTTTCAATAGGAATTTCATAATGTTAGGAGAGGAGATGTAGTATATGACGGCTGATGTAGTAATTGATATTGCGAGAGAGGTTGTGTGGGTGATCGTAAAGACCTCGGCACCTCTGCTGATCGTATCTCTTGTTGTGGGACTTGTTATCAGTATTTTTCAGACGATCACATCTATTCAGGAACAGACGCTGACATTTGTACCAAAGTTTATTGCAGTGATGGCGGTTTTGGTACTGGCCGGAGGATGGATGTTAAATAACATGGCCTCTCTGTTTGTTGATCTTGTGAAGAGCATACCGCAATATATAAAATAATTTTAATTGGAAAGGAGGAGGTGTCCGGTGCAGTTTACGATAGAGTATTTAGAGTATATTCTTTTGGTCTTTATCCGGATTGCATCTATGATGGTGACGGCTCCTTTTTTTAATTCCAAAAATTTTCCGAGACTTACAAAGATGGGACTTAGCTTCTTTTTTTCTTTGGTTGCGGTAAATATGCTTGATTTTACATCCCTGAGTTATCAGGGTGTGGTGGGGTATGCCACTCTTGTTTTACAAGAGGGGATTACGGGTGCCATTATAGGACTTGCCTCCGGATTTTGTTTATATATTCTTAATTTCTCCGGTAATATGTTTGATATGGAGATTGGTTTTTCCATGGCAATGGAATTTGATCCAGCGACCAACGTGCAGTCAACTATTACATCGGGACTTTTCAGTCAGCTTTTTCTGGCGTTATTTGTTGTATCGGATATGCATTATTTTGTGATCGATGCAATCTATGATTCTTATAAATTGATCCCAATTGGAGGGGCAAATCTAAAAGGGGATTTTTTATCTGTGATGGCGACATATATTACAGATTATTTTGTCATAGGCTTTCGGATCATCCTTCCAATCTTTTCATGTATTTTGATTGTAAATGTGGTGCTGGGTATTCTGGCAAAGGTGGCACCGCAGATGAATATGTTTGTGATCGGTATGCAGTTAAAGGTGTTTATTGGTCTGTTTCTGTTGTTTCTGCTGATGGGATACCTTCCCAATATCGTGGATTTTATGTTTGTGGAAATGCAGAAGCTCACGAAATTGTTTATTGAACAGATGGCATGATCTTGAGAAAAGACAGGGTCATATCATTGCTATTTGATATGAAATGAGTTATAGTATATGTTAGGTATGGTGTGATGTATATACCGTTTTGAATGGAGTTGGATATGCAGGAAGGGAGATTAAAACCTTATTATCTGTCCTATAATCTGCAATTGTTTGCAAAAGAAGGACAGGATGGTGAAAAAACCGAAGAGCCTACTGCCAAAAAGCTGGAAGATGCCCGGAAAAAGGGACAGGTTATGCGAAGCACAGAGGTGGTGACGGCTGCGACTCTGCTTGTGTTTTTTCTGATGCTGAAAGTGTTTGTGGGTTTTATTGGAAACCGTTTTATCAGCAGTTTTCATAAGACTCTGGGGAGCATCGGTGATTATACCAGTGAACCCTTTAATACAAATATGGCCAGAACGATTATCCGCAGTTCCCTGTGGGATATCGTGGTAGCGGCGTTTCCTATTATGATTGCCGGTTTTGTTGTAACGATCGTATCTATTTTATTTCAGGTAAAGTGGAAGGTGACGACGGAGCCGCTCAAGCCGAAATTTGACAAATTCAATCCTGTCTCAGGAATGAAGAGGCTTTTTTCTAAAGACAAGATCATGGATCTGTTAAAGTCCACGGCAAAGGTTATCATACTTGCATATGTAGTTTATTCATATCTTAAAGATCAGTGGCCGTTGATCTTTAAGATGTATTCCTACACACTTCCGCAGGCCATTGCAGTGATTGGAGATACTGTGATCAGCGTTGGCATCCGGATCAGTTTATTTTTTGCTGCAATTGCCGTTTTTGATCTGTTTTATCAGAAATGGAAGTTTCATCAGGATATGATGATGAGCAAGCAGGAAGTGAAGGATGAATATAAAAATTCTGAGGGAGATCCTAAGATAAAGAGTCAGCAGAGACAGAGAATGCAGCAGGCATCACAAAGAAGAATGATGCAGGATCTTCCCAATGCAGATGTTGTCATTACCAACCCAACACATCTGGCAGTTGCAATCCGATATGATAAAGAAGCGCATGAAGCACCGGTTGTGGTTGCGAAGGGGGCTGATTATCTTGCACAGAAGATTAAGGATGTGGCAAGGGCAAATGCCGTTGAGATTGTAGAAAACAAACCTCTTGCAAGAATGGTATATCATAATGTAGAGATCGGAGCGGAGATACCGCCGGAGCTGTATCAGATGGTTGCAGAGGTTCTTGCATATGTATATAGTCTGCAGGGCAGAGTGAATTAGACATAGAAAAGGAGAAAGTGTATTATGCAGAGATCAGATTTATTACTGGGACTGTACATACTTGTTCCGGTTATCTTTTTGATCATACCGATTCCAACACTATTGCTGGATATATTAATTCTGTTAAATATAAGTCTGGCGTTGATCATTTTATTTACAGCGCTGTTTTCAAAAGAAGCATTGCAGATGTCAGCATTTCCAACGCTTCTTTTGATGACTACATTATTTCGTCTGTCGTTAAATGTAGGTTCTACAAGAAATATCTTGTTAAATGGCTATGCCGGAAATGTCGTTGCTACATTCGGTAATTTTGTAGGTGGCGGTAATCTTGTGGTGGGTGTGATTATCTTTGCCGTATTGATCCTGATCCAGATGATCGTTATCAATAAAGGTTCGGAGCGTGTTTCTGAGGTGACCGCGCGTTTTACATTGGATGCGATGCCGGGAAAGCAGATGGCCATTGATGCTGATCTGAATACGGGAGCGATCACCGATGAGCAGGCGAAGGAAAGACGCCAGAAGATTCAGGATGAGTCGGCGTTTTTTGGTTCCATGGACGGTGCTTCCAAGTATGTAAAGGGAGATGCTACGGCAGGTCTTGTAATTACAGCGATCAACTTTGTGGGTGGTCTTGTGCTGGGTGTGATGATGCAGGGGCTGGATGTCAACGAGGCTTTGCAGCGTTATACGATTCTGACTATTGGTGACGGACTGGTATCACAGATCCCGTCTCTGATCATTTCGTTGTCTACCGGTATTCTGGTTACAAAGGTTTCCAAGGAGTCGGATCTTGGTGGCGTGCTGGTACGTCAGCTGTTTTCTATACCAAAGGTATTGTATATTGTCGGTGCAACCATGGCATTCCTTGGAATTGCCACACCATTACAGACATGGATCTGTCTGATCTATGCCATTTTATTTATTGTGGTTGGCCGTGTAATGGAATCTTCCATGGAGGTACAGGATATCGAGGAAGAGGTCAATGCAGAGGAAGAGACTGCAGAAGAGATCCGGCGTCCGGAAAATGTGGTTTCCCTGCTGCAGGTTGATCCGATCGAGCTGGAGTTTGGCTATGGTATCATTCCGCTGGCAGACGTGAATCAGGGCGGAGATCTTCTGGACCGTGTCGTAATGATCCGGCGTCAGATCGCATTGGAGCTTGGATGTGTTGTTCCGATGATCCGTTTGAGAGATAATATTCAGTTAAATCCGAACCAGTATGTGATCAAGATCAAAGGTGTACCGGTAAGTGAGGGAGAAATTTTGTTTGATCATTATATGGCGATGAATCCGGGTTATGTGGAGGAGGAGATCACGGGAATTCCAACCTTTGAGCCGTCCTTCCATCTGCCGGCGATCTGGATCACGGAGGGGCAGAGAGAGCGTGCGGAATCTCTGGGATATACGGTTGTGGATCCGCCTTCTATTATTGCAACCCATCTGACGGAGGTTATCCGCAATCATCTGGATGAGCTTTTGACCCGCCAGGATGTACAGAATCTGATCAACAATATTCAGGAGCAGAATACAACACTGATCTCAGAGCTTGTGCCGAAGCTGCTGGGGGTTGGTGAGATTCAAAAGGTACTGCAGAATCTTTTGAGAGAGGGAATCTCAATCCGGGATCTTGTGACAATTTTTGAGACGCTGGCAGACAATGCTGCGACCACAAGAGACACGGATGTGTTGACAGAATATGTCAGACAAAGCCTGAAACGGGCGATTTCCAATAAATATTTCCCTGCAAATGAGATGACCAGTGTGGTAACTCTTGATCCGAAGGTCGAACAGGAGATCATGAACTCTGTGAAGCAGACGGAGCAGGGGGCTTATATTAATCTTGATCCTGACAGAACGAAGGGAATTCTGGCATCCGTGGGGGACGAGGTGGAGAAAATGGAGGAGCTTGGTAAAAATCCGATCATTATTACTTCGCCGATCGTGCGGATGTATTTCAAGAAGATTACGGAAGAGCAGTTTAAGGATTTGATCGTTGTTTCCTATAATGAGATAGAAAATGACGTAGAATTACAATCAATTGGGATGGTGACAGTATAGTGGTTATTAAAAAATATATTGCAAAGACAGAAGAGGCAGCCACAGCGCTTGCCAGAGAAGAGCTTGGAAAAGACGTAGTGATCATGAATGTAAAAAAGAACATTCCCAAGGGCATTGCAAAGTTTTTTCGAAAGGAAAGCGTAGAGGTAACGGCTGCGGTAGATGAGGTGGTTACGGATAGTGCGTCGAAAGAGATGCCGGATTTTTCAAAGCTGCAGGAGGCTATGCAGGGTGAAATAAAACCGGCACCGGATTCCAAAGCAGCAAAGGCAGAGGCGGCAAGGGCTGTTCTGGCCGAGAGGAATCAGGTGATTTTGGAGGAGGAGCCGGAAGAAGAGATTCCATCAGAAAACAACGCCATTGAGCAGAAGCTGAGTGATCTGCAGAAGCTTCTGGAAAAACAGGTTATGACAGAGCCGGAAAAGAAGGAAGAAAAAGAAGAACAGCTTCCGGACAAAAATAAAGCGTATATTCGTCTGATCCGGTCTCAAATGGAAAACAATGAGGTAGAGGAGACATATATTGAGCAGATTCTGGAGGAAATCGAGGGCAGCCTCAAAAAGGATACGTCTCTGGATAATATCCTTTCCGGCGTTTATCAGAAGATTGTATTAAAAATTGGGCGTCCCCGTCTGATCGATCTTCATGCCAAAAAGAAAAAATATGTATTTTTTATTGGCCCGACCGGTGTGGGGAAAACAACAACGATTGCCAAGATTGCTTCTATGCTGAAGTTGTCAGGGAAGGTGAAAGTGGCATTAGTGACATCGGATACCTACCGTATTGCGGCAGTGGAACAGTTGAAAACATATGCCAATATTTTAGGTGTCCCACTTAAAGTAGTATATTCGGCGGATGAAATGGAAAATGCCATGGAAGAACTTGAGGAATATGATCTCGTATTGATTGATACAGCGGGACGTTCTCATAACAATAAGGAGCAGAAGGAAGACATTCATCGTCTGCTGGAGACAGTACCGGAGGAACAGCGGGAAGTATTTCTGGTGATGAGTGCTACAACGAAATACCGGGATCTTGTGAAGATTTCCCAGTCATATTCAGAGATTACGAAATACAGTTTGATTTTTACTAAACTTGATGAAACAGATGCAATTGGAAACGTATTTAATATCCGTATGCTGACGGGGGCACCGCTGTCTTATATGACCTGGGGGCAGAATGTACCGGATGACATTGGAAAAGTAGATGCGCAGAAGATGGCAAAACAGCTTCTGGGAGGGAACAACTGATGGATCAGGCAGAACAGCTAAGGAATATTGTAAAACAACAAAATAAAAAGCAGCGGTCTGCACGGGTGATTACTGTAACCAGCGGAAAAGGCGGCGTGGGAAAGTCCAACGTCTCTGTAAACCTGGCGATCCAGATGGGCCGTTTGGGAAAGCGGGCTGTGATACTGGATGCTGATTTTGGTCTTGCGAATATTGAGGTGATGCTTGGAATGCGCCCTCAGTATAATCTGGCAGATATGATGTTCCGCGGAAAAGACGTGAAAGACATCATCTGTACCGGACCGGAAGATATCGGGTTTATTTCCGGCGGCTCGGGTCTGCGGGAAATGACGAATCTCAATAAAGATCAGATATTAAGTCTGGTCCGCACCATGTATGAGCTGGATCATTATGCAGATGTCGTGATCATTGATACCGGAGCCGGTATTTCGGATACCGTGATCGAGCTGGTTGCTTCCAGCTCAGAGGTGCTTTTAGTGGCAACACCGGAACCGACTTCGATCACGGATGCCTATGCACTTTTAAAGACGCTTCATCGTCATGATGGGTTTGAAGCGGGCAGTACTTCCATTAAAATGATCGGGAACAGGATTCAGAGCTATGAAGAGGGAAAAGAGCTATATCTTAAGCTTAATACCGTGGTAAATAAGTTCCTCGGAATGGAGATGGAATATCTGGGAGCCATTCCGTATGACGAGTACCTTCCGAGAGCGGTGATGCAGCAACAGCCGGTATCTCTTGCATATCCGGATGCACCGTCTGCCAGAGCCATGCTGGAGCTGGCAATGGTTTTAGAGGATGAAAAAAAAGAGATTGAGCCGATGGATACAGCGCATGGACTGGCGGGACTGTTCACAAAGATATTTAAACATCAGTTCCGGTCAAAATAGTGGGTTATAATTCAGTGTAAACATGGGAGAAACGAATAATATGAAAAAAGTTTTGGTTGTAGATGATTCTGCACTCATGAGAAGAGTCCTATCTGATATAATTAATAAAGATGAAGAATTTCATACGGAACACAGTGCCAGGGATGGACTGGAGGCTCTGAAATTAATGGAGCAGAATGATTTTGATGCGATTGTGCTGGATATTATTATGCCCAGGATGAACGGGATTGATTTTCTTAAGGAGGTCAATGAAAGAGGTTATACCGCCAAAATCATTATTGTCAGTACCATTGCCAGAAAGGGAGCAGGAGAAACGATTGAAGCCCTTGAACTGGGAGCATTCGACTTTGTGACGAAGCCGGGGAATCTGCGGGAGGCCAAGTCAGGTGAGTTTGCAGCCAAGGTGTTAAGCAGGCTTTATCTGGCAATGGGGATGGAGTGGAATAATATTCTATCCGGGGAGATAGAAGCTCCGGAACAGATCCTTCGCAGGATGAGACGATCAGATGCGGGAGTGATACAGGAGCATTCAGAGCATCTTGAGACGACGGAATATAAACCAGAGAAAAGATTTCCACGTTCTTCTATGGTGAATGTTAATGCCTCCGGAAAGCTTGTGGCTCTTGCTTGTTCTACCGGTGGCCCCAAGGCATTGCAGCAGGTTATTCCGAAGCTTCCGGAAAATCTGGATGCAGCGGTTGTGCTGGTACAGCATATGCCGGTGGGATTTACCGCTTCCTTAAGTGCCAGACTGGATGAAATGAGCGAGATCCGGGTAAGGGAGGCGCAGGACGGAGAGGTTCTTCAAAAGGGAACGGTATATATTGCCAAGGGAGGTTCCCAAATGCGTGTAATAGAAAAAAACAGACATGAATTTGTATTGTCTGTCAGGGAGGAAGGTGCCCGGAATGGATTAAAGCCATGTGCAGATATCCTGTATGAGTCGTTGAGGGAAAGTTCATTTGAGGATATTACCTGTGTGATCATGACAGGTATGGGTGCAGATGGTACCAAGGGTATATTGCAGCTAAAAGAAACAAACAAAATTTATGTAATAGCACAGAATGCAGAAAGCAGTACTGTATACGGAATGCCAAAGGCCATTGCAGAAAGTGGTGCTGCAGATGAAATAAAGGATCTTGATCTGATTGCTGATGCTATCATTAAGCATGTGGGGGTGCGATAATATGGATGTTAGTCAGTATCTTGAAATTTTTATTGATGAGACAAAGGAACATTTGCAGACATTAAGCGATCAGTTGATGATCCTGGAGCAGGAACCGGAAAACATGGATACGATCAATGAGATCTTCCGGGCAGCCCATTCCCTGAAAGGAATGGCCGGAACCATGGGTTATAAGCGTATGCAGCGTTTAACACATGATATGGAGAATGTATTCCAGGAGATCCGTAGCGGCAATATGAAGGTACAGCCGGAGCTGGTTGATGTGCTTTTCCGCGGACTGGATGCACTGGAGGGATATCTTGCCAATATTCTGGAATCTGCAGATGAGGGCACTGAGGAAAATGAAGATATCATCAATACATTAAATGAGATAGTAGAAAAAGGAACCGGTAAGGTGAGCCAGACACCGGAGGTAACTGCCCAGGAGACTTCAAAGCAGGAAGAGACAGCAGCACCGGCAGGTGGCGCATTATACGAGTCTATTACTATATCGGATTATGAGATCAATACCTTTGAAAAGGCAAAGGAACAGAATCTTAATATCCTTGGAATTACGGTATATCTGGAGGAGTCCTGTCTTTTAAAAGCGGCGAGAGCATTTTTGGTATTTAAGGCGTTAGAAGAGCTGGGCGAGGTTATGAAAGCAGTACCG
>OGHH01000332.1_pt1 | contig 53201 bp, 36 predicted proteins | sample 1571471 | NCBI WGS metagenome assembly OGHH01 (sample SAMEA2581936, study PRJEB24529) | metagenome | biome: Human gut stool | place: China | collected 2011
GATCCGTTTCATGGCTACGGTAACCAATTGACTTTCAGAAGCGATTATCGCTTCTTCCATCACTTGATTGGAAGAGAATTTTCCGGTTCCGGTGAATAAGCGGGAAGTAAAGGTTTTATCTGCAATTTTGAGTGTTTCCATGGTTTATGAATTTAATAAATTTAATATTTTTATTGTTTCGATTCCTTTGATTTTCCTGCCTTCAGGCATTTTTAGGAATCGCAAAACACATTCTCATTGTCTGTCAGATCGACTTTCCAAGCTCATAAGCCTGTTCCAGTTCCGGCTTTCCGGTGATGTCTCCGACATCCCCATTGCCTCCCGCAAGAACATGCCCGATATTTTTCCATCTCAGATGTTTCATCAGGTGATCATAATAAGTCAGGACATCCTCAAATCCATTTCCTTCTGCCGCCATTAAAAGTGCGCTTGCCCGTCCATGTCCCCGGAGCAGGTTTCCATCGCCTTCCTCAAGTGCAAACAGTCTGTCGATCGCTGTTCTGATCTGTCCGCTCATATTCCAGTAATACAAAGGAGTCGCAAGAATGATCACATCACATTCTTTTACGGCCGGATAGATCTGTGACATATCGTCTTTCTGGACACATGGGCATTCGCGGCTGCTGTGACCGCCAAAACAGCCTTTACAACCATGGATTTCCATGTGATCAAGAAAGAATTCCGTAACCACATTCCCTGCACTCTCTGCGCCTTCCGTAAACTTTCGGACCAGAGCGGAAGTGTTCCCATTTTTTCTGGGACTTCCATTCAGTATTACAATCTTCTTTCCCATACCTGCACTCACCTTTTCTCTCAGATCTTCTCTGCCAGTTCAGCCGCCTGTCTGCATCCGTCTGTTTTTTCGATCTCTCCTGCGTTTAAAACACCCGGGACCAGCACTTCGCCGATCATATTCCACTTCAGCAGAGCAGCCGTACGCTCGATCGGGATTCGGACACCGTCCATGACAGACAGGTCATTTTCCTCACAGCAGGTGATCACGGCACATTCCTTGCCTGCGATCTCTTTCCCTGCCACACAGAAGGAATATATGCAGGCCATGAAAGAGGGTCTGCTGGAGATATTCATAAATGCAGGCTGTGCGGTTTCTACACCTACCTGCGGTCCATGTCTTGGCGGACATATGGGTATTCTTGCAAAGGGCGAAAGAGCCGTTGCAACAACAAACAGAAATTTCGTGGGACGTATGGGTCACCCAGAATCAGAGGTTTATCTGGCTTCACCTTACGTTGCCGCCGCTTCAGCTGTGACAGGCAAGATCTCACAGCCGTCGGAAGTTATGTGATATTCGGGGAGAAAATCAGCTGACAGATCTTGCGTTGGGGGAATAATTGATATGCGGCATGACCGCATATACGACTTGGGAGCGAGAACAGATGAAAAATTATCTTAGGGAAATATTCTCCGATATACTTCTTAGTATTGTTACAAAGAAGTACGGAACTTCACTAAATGACTATCAGCGTGAGGAAAAGGCTGACGAGATCATTCAGGAACTCCATGACAAAAATACATTTACCGTGGAAATGACGCAGGCTCTTATTGACAAGAAGGGCTTCAATACCTTTTATACCTCCAATATCGGGGGTACACCTGTGTATGCTCTCGTTAAAGAGGGAATGTTCCACAAGGTAAAGATCTGCTATTTTATTACAAGAAACAAGGATACTATAGACGGCCCGTATCTTGAAAAGATATATGAAGAGCTTAGAAAACAGGCGATAGGAGAAAATATATTCCATTCGTCAGAGTTCAAGCAGGGCTGATAAAGTTTGACGAAAGGGGTTTTCATAATGAAAGCTTGCGGAAAAGTACATAAATACGGGGATAACGTAGACACAGACGTTATTATCCCTGCAAGATACCTCAACACACCTGATATGCAGGAGCTTGCACAGCACTGCATGGAGGATATTGACGTTGACTTTGCAAAGAACGTTCAGAAGGGCGATATAATGGTAGCAAAGAGCAATTTCGGCTGCGGTTCATCAAGAGAGCATGCGCCTGCTGCTATCAAGGCAAGCGGAATATCCTGCGTTATAGCAAAGACATTCGCAAGAATATTCTACAGAAACGCTATAAATATCGGACTTCCTATCATCGAGTGCGAGGAAGCTGCTGAGAAGATAGATAACGGTGACGAGGTGGAGATAGATTTCGACAGCGGCGTTATCACAAACAAGACCAAGAATGAGACTTATCAGGGTCAGTCGTTCCCTGAGTTTCTTATCAATATCATCAACAGCAATGGTCTTCTTAACTCACTTAAATAAGATATTTTGAAGCTTTAAGGGGGATCTCTCAAAAGGGGTCGCCCTTGAACTGTTTCTATGAAGGGGTGAAGCTATGGAAGCTAAAAAGCTATTTGCGGCACTTGCAGCAGGGGTAATGCTGGTGTGCAGCGCAGGCTGCTCGAAAAAAGAGGAGAGCAGTAATAAATTTGAATACAGCAGCAAGGATTTTCTGCCTTTTATGGTAATGGTGGACGGCAGCAAGATAGACCTGACCCTAAGCTCTGCAGAGATAAACAGAAAGCTTGGCGGCAGTTTTGCAAGGGGAACTGCTTCAAACAGCAGTATAGTGCTTGTGGAAAAGGACGAAAAGACCGATAAAAAAGGCGTTACAACAAAGACCTTTGCCTGCAATAAGCCTGAGATAAATGGTGCTGGATTCTCCACTTTCAACGGACTTTGGGCGAATATAGACGAAGCAAGCATAGACAGCACTGTTTCACCCAACAGCATAAAGATCAAAGGCTCTGACGGTTTGTCTTACTACTGGTCATATTATATGGACGGCGAGGAGATAGACTATAGTCAGGTGAACTTTGACGGCACTGATATGGCGGACACTTATATGCAGTATCAGCTCAAAGGCATGGCTGCTGACGATTATTGCAAAAAGAAGCTTATTGACGGCGAGTGTTCGGTCTATACAGGCATTTTGTTCATGACAGCCGAAAAGCAGAGCTATTCCTGCGAGATAAGCGTTTCGACTTTAAATTCTGAGGAGGAAAAATAACATGGAAAAGAAAATAACAGTTATAAAGGGCGACGGGATAGGCCCTGAAATAGTAACAGAAGCACAGAAGGTCCTCGACAAGGTTGCTGAAAAGTTCGGTCATAAGTTTGTCTATACTGATATCCTTATGGGCGGCTGTTCTATAGATAAATATGGCGTTCCGCTTACAGACGAGGCTGTCGAGATAGCAAAGAACTCAGACGCAGTTCTGCTTGGCTCTATCGGCGGAAATACTTCCACTTCACCATGGTATAAGCTTGCTCCGAACCTCAGACCTGAAGCCGGACTTCTGAAAATAAGAAAAGAGCTTGGTCTGTTCGCCAACCTGCGTCCTGCAAATCTTTATCCTGAGCTTAGAGAAGCTTGCCCGCTTAAAGATGACATAATCGGTGGCGGCTTCGACATGATGATAATGAGAGAGCTTACAGGCGGTCTGTATTTTGGTGCGAGAAAGACAGAGAACGTTGACGGCGTTGAAACTGCCGTTGATACTCTTACATATAACGAGAACGAGATAAGAAGAATTGCTATCCGTGGCTTTGACATCGCAATGAAGAGAAGAAAGAAAGTTACAAGCGTTGATAAGGCTAACGTTCTTGATTCTTCAAGACTTTGGAGAAAGGTAGTAAACGAGGTCGCTAAGGATTATCCTGAGGTCGAGCTTGAGCATATGCTCGTTGACAACTGCGCAATGCAGCTTGTAAGAGATCCTAAGCAGTTTGACGTTATCCTTACAGAGAATATGTTCGGAGATATCCTTTCAGACGAAGCCGCTATGATATCAGGCTCACTTGGTATGCTGGCTTCCGCTTCACTGAACGACACAAAGTTCGGTATGTATGAGCCTAGTCACGGCTCTGCACCTGATATTGCAGGACAGGATAAGGCTAACCCTATCGCTACTATACTTTCAGCTTCAATGCTCCTGAGATTTTCTTTCGATATGGATAAGGAAGCAGACGCTATCGACAATGCTGTCAAGAAAGTCCTTGAGGCAGGCTACAGAACAGGAGATATCATGTCAGAGGGCATGAAACTGGTTGGCTGTAAGGAAATGGGCAGTCTTGTTGCAGATATGATATAACAGCACGATACCAGTTTTCAGACGGTGATAATAAATGTATTATTATATTTACGGAATAACAGACAAGGGAAATTACCGTGAACAGAATGAGGACTGCATTTTAATAGACCACGAGGTCATCAACAGCGGCAGCTATGAATCAACTGTCGCTGCTCCTTTTATTGCAGCCGTTTGCGACGGCGTTGGTGGAGAAAATGCAGGAGAGGTCGCCTCGGAGCTTTGTTTAAGGCATCTTTCCATTCTTGAATATAATTCAGGGGTGGATATGAAAAGAACGCTTATCGATGTTCACAACAAAATAAAAAAGCAGGGCGTAAGGGCTGAAAACGCTGCAAATATGCAGACCACCCTGTGTTGCCTTGCAGTGGACGAGGAAAGCAGAGCAATGTGCATAAACGTTGGCGACAGCAGAATGTACCGCTATGTGAACGGCACTATCAGGCAGATATCTGTTGACCAATCCTATGCACGATATATGTATGAGCATGGCAGGATAGAAGATGTGTCAGAGCTTGAGCCACAGTATCAGAATGCCATAATATCTTCTATCGGCAGCACTCTCAATGAACCTGATGTGGCACAAACACCGTTGGTGGCTGATTTTGGCAAAGAACCTGACGATATGATAATCATAGTGTCAGACGGCGTGTCGGATTACGTTTCTGAGGAAGAAATGGTGGTGGGTCTTGGTCTTGATCTTTCTGTTTCTGAAAAGCTTGGCGCTATAATGGAGCTTGCTCTCACAAACGGCGGAACTGACAATGTTTCCGTTGTGGGCATAAAGCCTTATCTTGACGATCATGAGCTTAAAACGCTCACAGCAAAAAAGGCTGTGGAAAAGACAGTGAGCGTGCAGGATATGCTTGAAAGTCAGAAGCCTGAAAATGCGGAAACTGTGGAGGAAAAGAAGCCTGACGAGCAGGCAAAGCTTTTCTCTGATACGGTGGACGAGCTTATGAGCCAAATGAATGAAAGTATTGACTTTTTAAAGCAGATATAGTATAATCATATATTGATATATTTTTATGATCTTAGATGTATTTTGTAATTTGGAGGAAATAAAAAATGTTGAAAGAGTTACGTGGCTCAGACGTTATAATTGAATGTTTGCTGGAGCAGGGCGTCGATACAGTGTTCGGCTATCCGGGCGGAGCAGTTCTAAACATATATGACTCGCTGTATAAATATTCTGATAAGATACACCATGTTATCACCGCCCATGAGCAGGCTGCCTGCCATGCGGCTGACGGATATTCAAGAACAACAGGCAGAACTGGCGTTGTTATCGCAACTTCGGGTCCGGGTGCTACGAACCTTGTAACAGGTATCGCCACAGCTTATATGGATTCTATCCCTATGGTGGCTATTACAGGAAACGTAACAAGAGATCTGCTTGGTCTTGACTCTTTTCAGGAGGTAGATATCTGCGGGATAACAATGCCTATCACAAAGCATAACTACATTGTGAAAGATCCTGCGGAGCTTGCTGACATTATCAGAGAAGCTTTCTATATTGCAAACGAGGGCAGAAAGGGTCCTGTTCTTATAGATATACCAAAGGATATCACAGGCGCACTTATGGTCTATGAGAAGAAAGAGCCTAAGAAGGTAGTAAATCACAATCCTGATGGCATAAACGAGGAGATAGCTGCTGCGGCAGAGCTTATAAAGAATGCTGAGAAGCCTTTTATCTACGCAGGCGGCGGAGTTGTTTCTGCTGACGCAACAGAAGAAATGGCTGAGTTCGTAAGAAAAGTGGACGCACCTGTTTCATTGTCACTTATGGGTCAGTGCGCACTTGACAATACTAAGGACTGCTATATCGGTATGCTTGGTATGCACGGCACAAAGACAGCCGCTATGACGCTCAGCGAATGTGACCTTATGATAGTTCTTGGCTCGAGATTTTCCGACAGAGTTCTTTGCAACGCTAAGACATTTGCAAAGGATAAGAAGATCATACATATTGATATAGACCCTGCCGAGATAGGCAAGAATATTGACGTTTACAGCCATGTTACTGGAGACGTTAAGTATATCCTTGCAAAGCTTTGCGAGCTGCTTCCTGATATGAAGCACGAGGCTTGGATGAATACTGTTATGGATTGGAAAAAGCAGTATGCGCTGAGAATGGTGCCTATTGAGAGCGAGGACGAGGTGCTTCCGCAGGACGTTATCGAGGAGCTTGACAGACTTACAGACGGCAAGGCTATCATCTCCACAGAAGTCGGTCAGCACCAGATGTGGGCTGCACAGTATTATAACTTCAAGTGTCCAAGAAGCTTTGCTTCAAGCGGCGGACTTGGTACAATGGGCTACGGATTTGGCGCAGGAATGGGCGCAAAAGTGGGCAACCCTGACAGAACAGTAGTAAACATCGCAGGCGACGGAAGCTTCTTCATGAACTGCAACGAGCTTTCTTCACTTGCAAAGCATAAGATACCGCTTGTTGAGCTCGTTTTCGAGAATGACGTTCTCGGAATGGTAAGACAGTGGCAAAGACTTTTCTACGGCAAGAGATTTTCTCAGACGAATATCGAAAGAGGAACAGACCTTATGAAGCTTGCCGACGCATTTGGCGTTGAGGGCATAAGGATAACAAAGAAATCCGAGATAAAGCCAATGCTTGAAAAGGCACTCAAATGCGGTAAGCCGTGCCTTGTGGACGTTATCATCAACAAGGATATAAACGTTCTTCCAATGGTACCTGCCGGCGCAGACGTTTCACAGCCGATAATGAATATCGAACTTGATTAAGAAATCGAAATATAGGGGGTAATAAAATGGTAAAATATCCAAATGCCGCAAGCGGTATCAAAAAGGTGTTTCTGGCAAAGATCATAGGTGTTATAGGAGTTCCGCTTGCTTTTATACCGGGGATAGGCGCACTTCTTTTGATGACTTGTACCGTAGCCGCAACTATTTTCAACGTATGGGGAATACTTGAAGCTTCAAAAGACCATAATGGTTATCAGACAGCTCTTGTTTTCACAGTGGCTGATCTTATCTTTTCAATAGTTGACACATTTATTGACAATAATGCGATATCAAGTGTTCTGAGTTTTGCTGGCAATGTAATGAACATAGCGGTGCTTTACTATATCTGCAAATCAACGGGCGACCTGCTCAGGGACGTGAAGAACTACGGCCTTGCAAACAAGGGCGACCATGTGTGGAATGTAAACAAGACCTGCCTTATTGTCATGGCAGTGTGCCTTGTGGTGGCGTTTATCCCGATACTGAACATTCTCGCTGCAATTACATCACTGATAGTCGCTGTTGTGACTATCTATGCGTCTGTGGTATATCTGATCTATCTCTATCAGAGCGGACAGTATCTCAGCCTTAACACTAATTTCTAAGCGATTTGAGAGCTGTACGGCAAAGGCTGTACAGCTCGTTTTTGTAAGGAGAAACTAATGAAATTCACAAAAAAATTCAAAGAAAATGCAGCCCTTGTGGTTCTTGGCGTAGTGCTTTTTTGGGGATTGACCAACTATGATAAGTTTTTTAGACTTCTGGGCGTAATGATCGGTGTCTTGAAGCCTGTTATATTTGGCTGTATAATCGCATTTATCCTGAATGTGCCAATGTCAGGCATTGAAAAGAGGCTTTTTAAGAAGCCTAAAAAAGAGAAATATGCCAAAACTGTGGAAACGCTGAAAAGACCATGCTCGATAGTGCTGACCTTTCTGCTTTGCCTAGGCGTTGTGGCACTTGTGTGCTGGCTTATTATTCCTGCACTCATAAAGACTTTCTCTCAGCTTTCAGACGATATCCCAGTACTTATTTCAAATATTTCCAACAAGCTCAACAATTCCCCTGAGATAGCAGGGTGGCTTGACAGAATGAATATAAGCACTGCTGATATTATCGATAAGGTTACAAGCTGGCTTAAAGACGGCGTTGTGATCTTGAATACACTCAGTTCAACAGTAAGCTTTGTGACAGATCTTTTCTCAGGTCTTGTGAACTTCTTCTTGGGAATCTGCTTTGCAGTCTATATGCTTGCCGCAAAAGAGCGGCTCAAAGACCTGTGCAAGCGCATAAGCTGTGCTTTTCTCAGCAATCGTATCACCGACCGCATAAGCCGTATATGCCGTCGCTCTATCGACACTTTTGCGAACTTCCTTGTGGGTCAGACCACGGAAGCCATTATCCTCGGCTCACTTTGCGGCATTGGTATGGCTATCTTCCGTTTCCCGAATGCGGTGCTTATTGCCATACTCGTTGCCTGCACGGCACTTATCCCTATAGTGGGAGCTTTTCTTGGCTATGTGGTGGGCTTCCTGCTTATCTGCGTGACGGATTTCAAGCAGGCTGTGCTGTTTTTGTTGTTCATGTTCATTATTCAGGCTATTGAGGGCAATCTTATCTATCCAAAGGTGGTAGGAAACTCGGTTGGTCTGCCGTCGCTATGGACACTTTTCGCTATCACCATAGGTGGAAACCTCTTCGGCATATTCGGAATGTTCATCGCTGTTCCTGTGTTCTCTGTTATATACTGCACTTTTGGAGAGGTAGTCAACTACAGAAATGAAAAGAGAGCTGTCAAGGTGGAGGATATGTCATAATAAAATAGTCCGTACAAAAAAAGGCTGCACATTTCGTACAAACTTGAGCTTATTGACAACGTCCTAAATAAGTGGGACGTCGAGGGCGCCGTCCCCTACAATTTATGTAAATACGCTGTTCATATGTTGGGGCGACCTCAGATCACCCCTTTATTATAGTTTTTCGACACACAAAAAAGGCTGCACAGTTTCGTGCAGCCTTTCGCTATTTATGCTATTTTGTTATTTTACATAGCTTACATGAAGCAGTTCATGCTCTCTGCCCTTGAGGATACCCTCGTAAAGCTTATCCATAAGCGGATTTTCTTCTGAACGCTTCAAAGTGCAAAGCTTGTCAGCATTGTAAAGATTAACACTGCGCTCTTTCTTCTCGTCGATAGTAGCCTTTGGCTGACCTGCGCCGCCTATACAGCCGTTCGGACAAGCCATAACTTCGATAAGGTCGAAATGCTCGCCAGCTTTCATTCTGTTCATTATGACCTCGACATTGCGAAGTCCGTTTACAACGCAGACCTTGATAGCCTTGTCGCCAAGAGGTACTTCAAGCTCCTTTATGCCCTCGAAGCCTCTTACGCCCTCGAATGCAAGATTTCTCAGGGAAGCAAGTGACTTGTCTGTGGAAACACGTCTGATAACGGCTTCTGTTACACCGCCTGTTACACCGAAGATAACACCTGCGCCTGTCATAGTGCCGAACGGCATATCAACAGCTTCCGGCTCTATTTCGTTGAACACGATACCGGCTTCTTTTATCATCATGATAAGCTCCTGAGTTGTGATGACAAAATCAACCAGTGGTTTGCCGTTCTCGTCCTTGAACTCATCTCTTGCGGCTTCGCCCTTTTTAGCAGTGCAAGGCATAACAGCAACAGAAAGTATCTTCTTGCCCTCGCCCTTGAACTTCTCGTTTATTACGGAAGCAAACATCTGCATTGGTGAGCGGCAAGTGGAAATGTTAGGCAGTATCTCAGGATACTCGTTCTCAGCATACTTTATCCATGCAGGACAGCATGATGTGAACAGCGGGAGCTTTCCGCCGTTTGCAAGCCTGTCTGCAAACTCCTTTGACTCTTCCATAACAGTGAGGTCTGCGGCTGTAGATGTGTCAAAAATGTAGTTGAAGCCTATTCTTCTAAGTGCTGCAACTATCTTGCCCATAACGTTCTCACCGTTGTAGCCGAACTCTTTTGCCACTGCAACTCTTACAGCCGGAGCTACCTGAGCCACTGCAATAGTGTCCTCCTGATTAAGCTCTTTCCAAAGCCTGTGGCTGTCGTTCTTTATGATTATAGCGCCTGTTGGGCAGACTGCCGCACACTGACCGCAGCCAACGCAGTTTGAATCGCCTATAGGCTTGTCAAATGAGCAGGCTACCTTCATTTTTGAACCTCTGAATGCAAAATCTATTGCACCAACGTTCTGCACCTCGTTGCACACTCTTACGCAGTCGCCGCAGAGGATACACTTGTTGGCGTCCCTGGTGATAGATACAGAAGAATCATCGATACAAGGCTTGGACTTTGGATTGTCAAAACGTACCCTGTGGATATCAAATCTTGCGGCAAGCTCCTGCAATTTGCACTTGCCATTTTTATCGCAGGTCGTACATTCGCCGCAGTGATTTGAAAGAAGAAGTTCCAATATCATCTTGCGGTATTTTCTCAGCCTTGGTGTGTTTGTGTATATCTCCATACCGTTTCTCGGAGGAGTTGAGCAAGCGGCTTCCATGCCACCCCACTTGTTTTCCACCATGCACATTCTGCAAGCACCGTATACTGAAAGCTCAGAATAGTAACAGAATGTAGGAAGCTCGATGCCTGCCTTTCTGATAAGCTCAAGCAGATTTTTTTCACCGTTTATAGCAACGGGGATATTGTCGATTATCATAAACTCTTTATTCATAGCTAAAATTAAACCTCCTTGACAGCTTTGAAATGGCAGTTGGAAATACAAGCTCCGCACTTTATGCACTTAGAGGTGTCGATCTTGAACGGCTTTTTGATCTCGCCGCTGATCGCACCCACAGGACAGACTCTTGAACACTTTGAACAGCCCTTGCATATCTCAGGGTCGATCTGATATGTCATAAGCTTCTTGCAGTTGCCTGATGGACACTTCTTATCTCTTATGTGAGCTTCATATTCCTCACGGAAGTTCTTTATTGTAGATACAACAGGGAATGCAGCCGTTTTTCCAAGACCGCAGAGAGCAGTTGAGGAGATAGTGTCAGCAAGCTCAAGAAGCAGTTCGATATCTCCCTCCTGACCGTTACCATTTACGATACGCTCAAGTATCTCAAGCATTCTCTTTGTACCCTCACGGCACGGAACGCACTTTCCGCAGGACTCGTTCTGGGTGAAATTCATGAAAAATCTTGCAACTTCTACCATACAGGACTTATCGTCCATAACAACAAGTCCGCCTGAGCCGATCATAGCACCGACTTTTTTCAGCGAGTCAAAGTCGAGCTGAATGTCAAGGTTAGGCGTAACAAGACAGCCGCCTGACGGACCGCCTATCTGAACAGCCTTGAACTTTCCGTCACCTCTCATGCCGCCGCCGATATCGAATATTACCTTTCTGAGAGAAGTTCCCATTGGCACTTCTATAAGACCGGTGTTCGAGATGTTGCCCGTAAGAGCGAAAGCCTTTGTTCCAGGGGAGTTCTCAGGGCCTATGCTCCTGAACCATTTTGCACCGTTGTTGATGATAACAGGCACGTTAGCAAGAGTTTCAACGTTGTTGAGAACTGTAGGCTCGTTGAAAAGACCATGCTCAACAGTTCTTGGCGGCTTAACTCTAGGCATACCACGCTTGCCTTCGATAGAAGCCGTCAGGGCTGAGCCTTCACCGCAAACAAATGCGCCTGCACCACGATTTATATGTATTCTGAATGAGTAATCTGTGCCGAGTATATTGTCACCAAGCAGACCAAACTGCTCAGCCTGTGCGATAGCACCTTTAAGACGTGATACTGCCAGCGGATATTCCGCACGAACGTAGATATATCCCTCTTTTGCGCCTGTTGCGATACCGGCTATCATCATGCCTTCAAGAAGTCTGTGTGGGTCGCCCTCCATGATAGAACGATCCATAAATGCGCCAGGGTCGCCCTCGTCACCATTGCAGACTATGTATTTTGTAGGGCTTTTCTGCTTTGCAACGCTTGTCCACTTTCTGCCAAGAGGGAATCCTCCGCCTCCACGTCCACGAAGATTAGATTCTGTCATTTCGTTGAGGATATCCTCAGGTGACATATCGAGAAGTGCCTTTTCAAAGGCTCTGTAGCCGCCTATAGCAAGATATTCCTTTATGGAAGTAGCGTCAATGTGGCCGCAGTGTTCAAGAACGATACGCTGCTGCATCTTATAGAATGGTATTTCTGACTGCTGGCGATATATTTCACCGTTTTTCTTGTAGCACAGTCTTTCAACGCACTCGCCATTGCAGATAGTCTTGTCAACTATCTCGTCAACATCGTCAAGCTTTACCTTGGTGTAAAGCCAGCCCTCCGGCTCTATTCTAACAAGTGGACCCATTTCGCAGAAGCCGTGACAGCCGCTTCTTTTTACGCCGATAGCGCCATCGTGGATATCATCATCATGTGGCTCGTCAGCAAGTGCTACCACGCACTCCAATCCCTTTGCGGAGATAGTTTCTATAAGCTTCTGGTATATGTTCAGCGAACCGCCTGCAACACAGCCTGTACCTGCGCAAACAAGCACTTTTCTAGCCTGCTTGTCAACAAGCTTACCATACTGTTCACGAGCGTTGTCAAGATCGTATTTCGTTTTCAGCAGCATATTATTCAGCCTCCTTTTCTCTCAGTTCCTTAAGCAGAGCCGCAGCCTTGTCAGGATTCATCTCAGGGTGAACAACATCATTCACAGTGAGAACAGGGGCAAGTCCACAAGCACCAAGACATGAAACAGTTTCCACTGTGAACATCAGGTCGTCAGTAGTGGTTTTCTTCTCGCTAAGACCAAGCTCTCCTCTGAGATATTCGAGAATAGGTATAGATTTTCTTACATGACAGGCAGTGCCGTCACAACATTTGATAACGTATTTGCCCTTTGGCTCGAGAGAAAAATTCTCATAAAAGGTCGCAACGCTGTATATTCTTGCTTCGCCTGTGCCAAGCTTTTTTGCAAGATATGGGAATATTTCCTTTGGAAGATAGTGATATATCTCCTGAATATCCTGCAATATGGCTATGACCGCTGTTTTTTCATGATTTTCAAGAATTTTGTCGATCGGTGAATAATCAAATTCTTTTGTCATAAAATTTCCTCCATATAATTAAAGTTAAATTTGATTACAAAGTCAATAATCAAGACATACTGTCAACTATAATTATATACTATATGACACAAAATGAATAATGTTTTTATTTACATGGGATATATATAATTAGAATAAGTATTGACTAACTTGTAGAAATACACATAAACGAAAACGTTTATATAGTTATAATGCATAAAAAATCGAGCCATTTATCAATGACTCGACCTGCTGATACTATTTGATAAACTGAATTAATTATAAAAAATCATAGCCGTTTGTTTCATTAGATATACCTAACATTTCGTATATTATGTTAAGCCTTGCGAATACTTATCTCTCCTGAGGAAATATATTCTTCTCTGCCGTCCTCATATCTGACGTGCAGACGGCAGTCCTCATCAGCCCCAAGCATTGTGGCAGGAGTTTTTTCGCTTCCTCTTATGACGTTTATCTTCTCGCCTACCCACAGCAAGCGTTTTCTGTATTCCGGGTAAAAGCTGTTTTCTTCAAAGCTGTCATAAAGACGCATGAAATTGTTTATTATCTCTGCGGCTATCCTGTTTCGCATATCGCTTTTTCTTTCGTGGAATATCGGTCCTGCGATATCTCTTATTGCCTCAGGAAAACCGCCTTCCGGCTCGTAGGTGTTTACACCGATACCAAGCACAGCGTAGTCAAGCCCGCCGCTTTCCATGCTGAAAGAAGCCTCCGTGAGTATTCCGCATATCTTCCTGCCGTTTATGTATATGTCGTTCACCCACTTTATGTCAGGCTTCTGATCGCTGACCTTTTCCACAGCAAGGGCAACTGAAACTGCAGCAGCAGTGGTTATCTTAACAGCGTCAGCCGCAGCCATGTCAGGGCGGAGAAGAATGCTCATGTAAAGTCCCGAATCAGAGGGAGAAAAGAAAGAACGTCCAAGCCTTCCACGCCCCTGCGTCTGCATACCTGCAATGACTATCCTGCCCTCGGGCACACCCTGATTTGCATAGTCTTTGAGTACCAGATTAGTGGAGCTTACTTCCTTGTATACCTCTATTTCAAGCCCATGACGGTCAGGGTCAAGATATTTTTTTATGCCTGCAAGGGAAAGTATATCGGTGTTTTCATCAAGGGAATAGCCCTTGTTCGTCACCGCAGAGATAGGGTAGCCGTTTTCCTGCAAAGCTTTCACAGCTTTCCAAACAGCCCCTCGGGTGCAGCCCAGCGTGTCAGCAAGCTGTTCGCCTGAAAGATATTTGCCCTTGTTATCGTCGAGAAGTTCCAGCACTTTGTCTTTTATTGCCATAAAAATGCCTCCTTAATGAGATAATTATAGCACAAAAGGTCAAAGTGTTCAACCCTCACCCTAAAAAATCCCTAGCCTACCCCACATTAAGAAACCATTAAGAAAAAATTGTGCAAAATGACGGATAATAATATTTGCATTTTGCACAGCTATGTTGTATAATATAATAGTATATGTATGAATTGAAACAGAAAAGGACGATGACAATGTTTTATAACCTTTTGGCTAAGACTGATAATACAACTCTGATACTGCTTGTGCCACTTCTGTGCAGCTTTTTGGTGGCTTTTTTCAGCTTGAAATTTTTCAAACGTATCCTGCCTAAGGATCAGGGCAGAGCCTTTGCGGTGAACGGAGCACTGTCTGAGGGCAAGCCTCGTGGTGCGGGAATAATTTTCGTGACCTCGTTTACACTTTGCACGGCTCTTTTCTATCCTCTTGACATTGAGAACATCATTTACCTTGTGCTGGTGTATGCTGCCATGCTCAGTGGATATTTTGACGACGCTGCGGAAACTCCGTGGGGCAATCTGAAAAAAGGTCTTATCGACCTCGTTATATCCCTTGGCATTGCATTTACATATTACTTCTACAATGGCTCACAGGTAAAGCTCTATATCACAAATTCGACTTTCACAATCCCTGCACCTGTATTCATTATCCTTGCAGGCGTCCTCGTTTGGACGGCTATAAACGTTACAAACTGTACAGACGGCGTTGACGGGCTGTGCGGTTCATTGGTCATGACAGTTCTTCTGCCACTTGCATTTATGGTGACAAAGAGTGGTGCGGCTGATATGCTCCTTCCTATGATAATGTTCGTGACGCTAGCGGCTTATCTGTGGTTCAACTGCTCTCCTAGCCAGATGCTCATGGGTGACGCAGGTTCGAGAGCGCTGGGCGTTTTCCTTGCGGTGATGTTCTTAAAAACTGCCGCACCGTTCGCATTTATCCCTATGGCTATAGTTATCATACTTGACGGCGGACTTGGACTTCTCAAGCTTTCTTTCAGACGTTTCCTGAAAATAAAGAATTTTATGGAGGGCATAAGAACTCCTCTTCACGACCATGCAAGAAAGAACAAGGGCTGGTCTGATACTCAGGTAGTAATAAGATTTACAATTTTGCAGATAATAGTAAATCTGTGCTTTATGGCATTCGTGCTGTAAAAAATATGTGTGGGACAAAAACGGTCTGACCTTTTAATGGACAGGCTAAAAATTCGGAGATGATGAAAATAAAAAAGAACCTGAAATATGTTCTTAATATATTCTTTATTGTGGTCATAGGCTGGCTGACAGTCAGACTGCTTTTCAGAGGAGAAGAATTTTCCGACATAGTGGCAGATCTTCACCTTGCAAAGAAAAGCTGGCTTGCAGTGGGTGCTGTGTGCGTGTTCTGCTATGTGGCAGGGGAGTCGGTCATAATAAAGTATATGCTGAGGCTTTTTGAAGTAAAAACTCCTTTCAGGCGTTGTTTGAAATATTCGTTTATAGGCTTTTTCTTTAGCTGTATAACGCCGTCTGCTTCCGGCGGACAGCCTGCGCAGATGTATTACATGAAGAAAGACGGCATAAAGATAGGCTTTTCCACCTTGATAATGCTTATCATCACCATAGCTTTCAAGGCTGTGCAGGTGCTTCTTGCAGTGGCGTTCCTGCTTTTCAACTTTGGCTTTATAAAGCTTCATGTGGGACGGCTTTGGTGGCTTCTGCTTATCGGCTTTATACTGAATATCGCCTATATCGCAGGGCTTGTGTTTATTTTCTATAAGCCTTTGTGGGCGAGAAAAATGGGCATAAAGCTTATAAATCTTCTGACACGCATAAGGATACTCAAAGAAAAGAACAACGAAAAATACATAAACAAAATAAAGCGTATCTGTGACAATTACATGATCGGTTCGGAATATATAAAGAGCAATGTGCATACTGTGATAAATATTTTTCTTATCACACTGGTGCAGAGACTGTTCCTGCTGGCTGTCACATGGATAGTGTATAAGTCCTACGGCCTTAGCGGAACAGGTTTTTGGAATATTATCGCACTTCAGACTATGATAGGCGTTGCAGTTGAAATGCTGCCATTGCCTGGTGCGGCAGGCGTAACAGAGGGCTGCTTCACATATATGTTCATGAGCATTTTCACCGCAGAGCTTGTAAAGCCTGCAATGCTACTGAGCCGTGGACTCAGCTTCTATTTATTGCTGATAATGAGCGCATTGGTAACGTTTGTGGCTCACTTTATCGTTATGAGGAATGATAAGAAGGATGGTCTTGAGGGGTCGCAGGAAGTTAAAAAAGAAGTCGAAAAAGAATGAGAGGAAAAGAAAAAATGATCGGTTTTTATAATTATTCAGTAATACTCACATACATAGGACTTGTTTCGTCAGTGTTCGGGATCACTCAGGTCTTTGAAAATCATATGTCCATAGCCTTTCTATGCCTGCTTCTTTCGGGTATCTGCGACCTTTTTGACGGCAAGATAGCAAGAAGTATGAAAAACAGAACAGAGCATGAAAAGGTGTTCGGCATACAGATCGACTCGCTGTGCGACCTTGTTTGCTTCGGTGTTTTCCCTGCTGTCATAGGATATCACTACAATTCAGTTTATCCGCTTCGTCTTATCGCAAGCATTATGATAGTTCTTGGCGCTGTTATCAGACTTGGCTACTTCAACGTTATGGAGGAAGAGCGTCAGAGAAACACAACAGAGAACAGAAAAGAATATAAGGGCCTGCCTGTTACAACAGTTGCTATGATACTTCCTCTGCTGTTCATGGGTCAGCACAATATACCGAAAAATATTTTTCCATTTGTTTTCCATAGCTTTATGATACTTATTTCAATACTCTTTGTATTGAAAATAAATGTCAAGAAGCTTTCCATGAAAGGCGTGCTGATACTCTTTACTATAGGTGCGATAATCCTTCTCGGCTATCTTAAAATGCAGCATATAATCTAAGATAAAAGTTACCTGAATGGGAAATGTTTTTGTCGGACAGGTGTGTGAAAAACAGGACGTCGGGGGTGTCGACCCCTACAATAATGTAAATAAAAGGAGAGAAACAAATGAAATATCGTGACAGACAGGGCAGAGAATACGAACAGACCACATCTCAGGATAGCTTTCTTGCGGCTGCCTACAACTCGGCAATGGGCAGGGCGCTTATGAAATTTCTCGGCTGTCCGATATTTTCAAAGTGTGCAAGAGTGATACTTGACAGCAAGTTCTCAGTGCCTTTTATTTTCGGCTTTGCAGAAAATAACGGAATAGATATGTTTGACTATGAGGAAAGAATGTATCACTCATTCAATGATTTTTTCACAAGAAAAATAAAGCCTGGCAGACGTTTTATCACTAAGGACAAGAATCTGCTGGTGTCACCTTCAGACGGCAAGGTGACTGCTTATAAGATAACACAGTCTGATACCTTTATTATAAAGAACGCAGTGTATAATACCGCATCGCTTCTCAGGGACAGCAAGCTCGCAAAGCGTTATGAGGGTGGCTATGCAGTTATCATCAGACTTTCAGTGGACGATTATCACCGCTATTGCTACTGTGCAGACGGTGTAAAGAGCCACAACAGAAAGATAAATGGTATCCTTCACACTGTGAACCCTGTGGTGAACAATTATCTGCCTGTTTTCAAGGAAAATTCCAGAGAATATTGCATGATAAGAACGGAGCAGTTCGGAGATATTATTCAAATGGAAGTCGGTGCTCTTATGGTGGGCAGGATAACTAATCTGCACACTGAGGGCGGCGTAAAGGTCACAAAGGGCGAAGAAAAGGGATATTTCGAGTTTGGCGGCTCAACTATCCTGCTGCTTCTTGAAAAGGACAAGGTAAAGCTTTGCGATGACCTGCTTAAAAATACGAGGGAGGGCTTTGAAACTAAGCTTCTTCAAGGCTCGGTGCTTGGCGAAAGTCTGAAGTAAAAATATCTAAGACGTAAAAAATATAGGCAAGGGGCATGGTTGATGTACAGATTGAATTATGAACAGTTCGACAGAGATAATCAATATATAGGAAACGATCTGGGTGCGGTCATGAAAGAGGGCAAAACTGTGTTCAAAACATGGTCGCCGCTTGCAACGGGAGTTTATCTTAATCTGTATCTTGACGGTGAGGGCAAAAGCCGTCTTGAAAGCCTGCCTATGGAAAGGCTTGACCACGGTGTTTGGTATGTGGAGATACTCCGTGACCTAGACGGTGTTTTTTATACCTATACATTTGAGTTTGACCACAAAACAAGGCATGAAACTATAGATATCTATGCAAAAGCCTGCGGAGTCAACGGAAACGTTGGTGCGGTGGTGGATTTCAAGACCACCGACCCTGAGGGCTGGGACAAGGTCAAGAAGCCTAAGTGCAGAAATGCTTGCGACGCAGTGGTGTATGAGTGCCACGTCAGGGATTTTTCTGCGGACAGTTCATCAGGCGTTGTTCCTGAGCATAGAGGAAAGTATGTGGCTTTTGCCGATAAGGGTACGAAATATCAGGGCGTGAATACTTGTATCGAGCATCTAAAAGAGCTTGGCATAACCCATGTTCATCTGCTTCCTGTGGAAGATTATGCCACTGTAGACGAGAGCAAGCCTTGGCTCAATCAATATAACTGGGGTTATGACCCTAAGAACTTCAACTGCCTTGAGGGGTCATATTCCACAGACCCTTATGACCCTAAGTGCAGGATAAGAGAGTTCAAACAGCTTGTTATGGCACTTCACGAGAACGGCATTGGCGTTGTTATGGACGTGGTATACAATCACACTTACTATACCGAGGAGTCAGCTTTTGAGCGTTCTTTCCCGTATTATTATCATAGAATAAGAAATGACGGCTCATTTTCAAACGGCTCGGGCTGTGGAAACGAAACGGCTTCAAACCACATGATGATGAGAAAATTCATGATAGATTCTCTCAGATTTTGGGCAACGGAATATAAGATAGACGGCTTCCGCTTTGACCTTATGGCGCTTCACGATATTGAAACTGTGAACATCATAAGGGACGAGCTTAACAAGATAGACCCTCAGATACTAATGTATGGCGAGGGCTGGACGGGAGGAGAGTCACCGCTTCCTGCTGACAGGCTTGCATATAAATGGAACTCATATCAGTTCGGAAGAGTTGGTCTTTTCAACGATAACATCAGAGATTCCATTAAGGGCGGTACCTTCAATCCATATGACAAGGGCTTTGTCAGCGGAAACAGAAATGCGGCTTCTACCCTAAGGCGTGGTATAGCCGGTTCTGTGCCACACTATCAGATAAATGACGCAAAAGAAGCTTGCTGGGCATTTGAGCCTACTCAGGCGGTGAATTACTGTGAGGCTCATGACAACAATACTTTGTGGGACAAGCTTTGTATTTCTGCGAAAAATGACAGTGAGGACGTAAGGATAAAAATGGATAAGCTTGCGGCGGCGATAGTGATACTTTCACAGGGCATGCCGTTCATACAGCTTGGTCAGGATTTCCTTAGGTCAAAGCCGAGGATACTCAAAGAGGGCGAAGCGCCAAACGATGTGAATATCTATTCCCATGACAGCTACAATGCGCCTGACTACACTAACTCCATAAAGTGGAACAGAAAGCTTGAATATAAAGAGGTCTTTGAGTATTACAAGGCTCTTATAAGGCTGAGAAAGGGAAGTCCTCTTTTCCGAATGTATACTAAAGAGGACGTGAACGCACATCTTCATTTTATGCACAATGACGATTGGAACTGCGTAAGCTGGAAGCTTGAAAAAGACGGAGAATGCTATGTTATCGCACTTAATCCTTACTACGAGAACAGGGGCTTCGGTCTGCCAGAGGGAAGCTTTTATCTTAGGCTTGACGAAAATGGTAAGATGAACAAACAGCCCGTTTCAGGCAGTTTCGTCTGTCCACCGCTGTCGGCTGTGGTTTATAAGAGGATAAAGAATATCTAACAGTCCCGTTAATAAAATGACGAATAAATATTAATAATAAATTAATGTATATATCTTGCAGATAGAGTATAATTAAATTATTGGATCGAGAAATATTAAGGCAAAAGATACAAAAAAATTAAACAATGGAGGAAATCATAGTATGAAGAAGTTTTTTGCAGGTTTCTGTGCTGCGGCAATTGCAGCAGGCTGCATGGGAATGACAGTCATGGCAGACACGGAAGCAACGGACAAGCTCACCTCTTATGAGGCAACAAGCGACAATGTTAAGCTTATCGGTCGTACTTACAGAAAGGGCGACACAACGATACTTGGCTATTCTGCAAGCGGTATCGAGTTCAAATGCACAGGCACAAAGGCTGTTTTCAATGTAAACGGCAGTGTAGGTGAGGCAAGAATTGGCGTATTTGTAAACGGCAAGCTTGTTAAGCAGGGCTACATAAAAAATAAGAAGACAAACGCAGTTGAGGTAGAGCTTCCTGAGGGCGAAAGCACAGTTAAGCTCATAAAGCTTTCAGAAGCTGCACAGAGCGTTATCGCAATTGACAGCTTGGAGGTAGACGGCAAGCCGCAGCCAACAGAGGCAGCAAAGCATTCTATCGAGTTTATTGGTGACTCTATCACTTGTGGATACGGCGTTGACGATCCACTTGGAAAGTCATTTTCTATCTACAACGAGAACGCCGCAAAGACATATGCTTACAAGGCAGCACAGAATTTTGGCGCTGACTACAGCTTTGTATCAGTAAGCGGAGCAGGTGTGATCTCTGGTTATTCAGGCAACGGCAAGATAAATGACGCACTGCTTGTGCCAAATTTCTATGATAAGTTCTGTTTTACATGGAGCTGGTTCGACGGTGAACAGACAGCTAATTATGATTGGGATTTCTCACAGTATCAGCCTGAGCTTATCGTTGTAAATCTTGGTACAAACGATAGCTCATACACAAAGGGTGACCCTGATAAGTGTGCTGAGTTTGAAAAGGGCTATGTAAATTTCCTCAAGGAGATAAGAGCTAAGAATCCAAATTCTGAGATACTTTGTACACTCGGTATTATGGGACAGGAGCTTTATCCTTCTATTACAGATGCAGTTGACACTTATAAGACTGAAACAGGCGACAGCAAGGTATCAGTTTTCCAGTTCAGCGTTCAGGACAGCGAAAACAATGGCTATGCAGTTGACTATCACCCATCAGCTGTTTCACAGAAGACAGCAGCTTATGAGCTTACATATGCTATTGAAGGCATTTACGGCTGGGAGAGAGTTGAGTTGGTTAACGACGGCGTTGACGAAATGACAAAGGACGACGACGTTGAGTTCAATAACGTTGTTGAGGAGTCGTCAAGTGAGGAGAGCAGCGAGAGCAAAGCAGAGGAGTCATCTTCCGAGGCTTCTTCTGAAGCAACAAATGACAGCAGCGCAGCGGCTTCGTCATCAAAGACAACGACAAATCCTAACAGCACCACAAACCCTAATACAGATGCGGCAATGGGCATAAGTATAGGTCTGGCAGCACTTGCAGGTGCAGCTATGGTGGTTTCTAAGAGGAAGTAATAAAGTAGATATTTACACCGCACAGAGGTAAGACTTTGTGCGGTGTTTTTTATATGGTTGGTCGTAACATTTCAGGGTGGCTTTGCCGACAAAACGTACGCTTTAACGCAAAAAACTCCCCATGCAGAAAAACTCTGCATGGGGGATATTTTATAAACGATAAAAATTATTTCTTAGTAGTCACACTCTTTGAAGCCGACCAAGCGCCATAATACTTAGTACCCTTTACCGTTGTATACGAACGAACACGAACATAGTATTTCTTTTTGCCCGAAAGCTTTGAAATAGTGGTCTTGTCGGTCTTTTTATTTGTTATTGTGACTTTCTTTGCTCTTGTGAACTTTGAGTTGGTAGCGTATTGTATCTCGTATCCAGTAGCAGAACCTTTCTGCGCCCAATCCACAAAGAATGCCTTGCTTTTAGCCGTGAGCTTCTGTATCTCCTGCTTGGCAGGATTTATCTTGAACGTCTTTGTGATAGTGCCTGTGTAAGAGCCTTTTCCTGCGATTTTTACAGTGGCAGTGCCTATTTTCTTGTTGTTTGAGTACGAAACTGTGTAGTCAGTGCCATTCTTTAGAGTTTTGCCATTATATTTAACAGTAATGCTCTGAGTGATGTTCTTGCCAGTGAAAGCCTTTGTGGAAATGCCCGAAACTGTGGCTTTCTTGAAGTTATTTTTGATACTGTAGGTCTTAGAAACTGAACCTGTGTAGTTGCCCTTGCCCGTGATCTTTACAGTAGCTGTTCCGACCTTGGTGTTGTTGCTGTACGAAACAGTGTAATCAGTATCCTTTTTCAAAGTCTTTCCACCGACTTTTACAGTAACGAACGGAGTTTTTGCCTTGCCATCATATGCGTAGGTCGAAGTGGAAAGTGTCACGCTTGCCTTTGAAATGCTAATTCTTGAAAGTGCAGGGATCTCAGCCGTTTCAAGGACTTTTTTGCAAATCGTACATTCTCTGTGCTTTGAGCCTTTAACTCCGATAGAAGCCGCTTTGTCGACTATCCAACCGCTTGACTTGTGACCTGTGGCAGTTATCGTTGTCTGTGCCTTGATAACAGCACCGCAAACTGAGCAATGTGAACCCTCGGTCTTGCCGTCTGTTGTGCAGGTGGTCGGGATCGCCTTGTCAACAACTTCTGTGTGACCCTTAGCTGATAAGCTCTTGCTTTCAGTTGCACCGCAAGTTTCACATTTTCTGATCTGTGTACCGCTTTCTGTGCAGGTAGCTGATTTTGTGGTTGTCCAATTGCCAAACTTATGGCCTGTTGCCTTTATTGTATCCTGAGCCTTTATTACCGCACCACAAACTGAGCAATGTGAACCCTCGGTCTTGCCGTCTGTTGTGCAGGTGGCAGGGATCGCCTTGTCAGTTACTGACTTATGTCCAGTCTTTGCAATGGTCTGTGTTTCTGTTTTTCCACAAACCGTACATTTTCGACTTTTCGTACCTACTTGAGTGCAAGTTGCATTTTTTGTGGTAGTCCATGTCGAAAACTTGTGAACACCTATATCATTAGTATTAACTTTTTCTATTGAAAATTTTTGAGGATTCCAGTTAAACCCTGCTCCCCATACTTCAAGATTTGATGTCTTGTTGCTAAGATTCAAAGCCAAATCCGCACATACTGGTTTAAAATAATATGATTTATTTATATAATAGATGTAAAACTTTTGCGCATTAGTATCCCAACTTGAATTCATTTGAACATTTGTACCTGAGCCAGATGTAGCATAGTCCTTGACATCCATAGCACCATTATCATATGCACTTATCAATTTATAACTATTATCGCTCTGCCTTACAAATTTCCAAATCTGTTGTTTGGAACAATTCAATGTTGTTCCATTTACATTTCCATTTGAGTTTGTAAGATATTTGTTAGCAGCATTATTCTTTATTCGTGCATAAAAATCTGTACCAACATTTTGTTTTTGACCGACATAAAAATATGTACGTTTGGTATCTACCGAACCAGAGCCATTCCAAATTGTAAAATAAGCGCTGAAATATCCTTTACCAAGTGACTTCGTTGAAATTTTATAGCTATTCCCACAATTCGATGTAACAACTCTCTTAACAGGATTTAAATCCTCATCAAGGTAATCAATTCCAATTGTTTGACCCTTTGTACAACTTGCTTTTATGTATATATCAATTGATTCATTGCTATCATAATCATAAAAACCCTTTGAACACCAAACATCAGAATAAGACGGGGCTTTAACTACCTCAAAATCACAAGCTGATGAATCTGTTGTTCCAGCACTATTTGTCGCAGAAATCCAAGCGTGGTATTTGCCATATCCCCATTTATTTGCTGCAAAACTATATGCACCATTTAATGATATGCAATCAATAATACGTTTTCCGTCTTTTTCAACACTCATTACATACGATGTAGCCCCATTTGACGAGGGCGTTAAAGTAATTGTGTCCTTAAGATCATACCAATACTGATTTTTTGAAAGTTTAACATTTGTAGGTTTTCCAGGAAGTAAAGACGTATAATTTGGTCTAATTACACAATAGTATGAAACAGATGAACTTTTACCATTTGAGCGATCATAAACTTTAGAAACGCCATCTATATGACAATTTCCACCTATTGACTTTAAAACACCATTGGAATATCCATACACCAATTCAACATGTGCACCACCATTAGGATTTGATGACGAGCTAAAGAAAACTAAATCTCCCGGAAGTGCTTCACTTTTACTAACAGTATGACCTCCTGCATTTTTTACCGCATTCATCAAGCTATAGCAGGAGCCATTTGCCGGTATTGCAATGCTCTGATTAGCTAGTCTTGCACAATCACTAACAAAATCTGCACACCATTGTTCCGTATAACCAAGTTGTGACTGTGTCATTCCAATTTGTGCCTTAGCAATAGCAACCATATCATTTTGTGCATTTCCTGTTAAAGTATATGATTTGTTAAAATTGTTTATTTTACTTTGCGTTGCACTCACCGACATAGTTGGCATAACGACCATTAAACTAACGATCATAAGCAAACTGGTAAACAAGCTTGCTATTCGTTTTTTCATAAGAATACCCCCTAAAAAAATCAAGTTTATACCAATATAATACTACTAAATTGTTTTGATGTCAATACATATTCAGACAAAATTAAAAATAATTTTATCTGAATATGTTATAATATTTGCATTCAAAGTGCTTAGTCAGTTTGATATCAGTTATTGTTTATTTTATAACAAATCACGCAACTTATATTGACAAATTATGTAGAACGTGCTATAATATTAGCCAATATTAGTATGTAATCCTATAAAAATCATATTGTATTATTATTTGGAAGAAGGACGCATTTATGGCAGATACTCAAAAATTGAAGATGCTGACCAATAAGTTTTTGGAACGATTGGACATCATCAAAGAACAGGTAAACCATGTTCAAGAAGCAGTTAATGGTAAAATGCTTATAGAAAAGGACAGCATTCAGCAAATCATTTCTGAAGCAGTTGATTTTTCGCAGTTGCAGGATTCATTAAGAACAGAATATACGAAACTGTTTCCAGATGAGCCAGTACCCCAACTGATCGATGACATTGAAGAGAAGATCCGTCTGCTCGACGAGTCATTGGCTAAACAAAAGGAACTTGATGAAGCCAAAGCAGTTATATCTAGGTTTAGCAGTATCACATCAGATATTGACAAATGTAAGGCGATGCTGAAAAAATATTTGGACAAACTTCAGGCTATCGACGCTGAAAGTATGTCTATAGAGGATTATAAGACCTCAACTAAACCATATGATGTTTTTTATGACGCTGTTAAGCTTGACGATAACAATGAACGAACTATGCAGGCACAAACTATATATGGTCAATTTGACGGAGATATAATAGCAAATCTGCTGTTTGGCAATTTTTACATTGACGATAGCAAGCTGCAAAACACTGTGTCTGAGAATGTTCCTGAAACAATAGCCAAAACCACATCACCTGATAAAGAATCAGTGATGACCAAAATTTCAGCAGTACCAGTCATGGCACCTATTGCCGAGAAAGTTGTTGAAGATAAGGAAGATAACGATACATCATCAAATGAAGCTGTCACACTGTTCAACACATCATTGAGAAGTAACGTCGGTAATTTTGAATTTGTATCAAATAAGGTTTCAGTTCCTGTTGACCATAAGGAATTTAAAAATCTTATGAAGAACAACTTAGCTAAAACAATATTGGCGTTATCTGAAAAAGGCTGCTCCATACCATTCCTTTATATACCTTTAGAAGATATAACAGATGAAAGCCTTAAGCTTTCGGCTGATGAACTCGTCAAAGCCGGTTACCTTGAATCCGCACACGCCGCCGATCTGCCATATGTATTTCATATCAGCGCAAGAGGATATAAAGCAGTCAAGAAATATAACCAAAATAGATCTAGTTCATTTTTGATTACTGAAGATGAATCTTGCGTCCCTGAGCATAGTATCAATAATTATCTTATGACCTTAGGCACTTGTGCAGAATCGTTTATTAGGATCAAAATGTTTGACTCAGTACAAAAAGAAATAGATGAAAACGCAGAATTTATCGACTCAAAAGAATCAAAAGGAAATACATACTATATATCAGCAGGGTATTGTAAAATATTAGGCAAAAAAGGACTAAATTTTCTGTATGTTTCGTTTTGCCTTAATGGCAGCGATGATGCGGAACACTTTGTTACTGCCCTTAATGATTTTGTAGAAGAAGCAAACGAGGGATATGACTATCTGTTTATATCGTCTGATACTATAAATGAATGTGTAATATGCCGTGATATTATCAATAAAACATCTGATCAATCAGGTAAAAATCATGTGGTGTTACACTCTGTACTAACTGACGAATATCGCCTTGATAACGAAACTGTAAATATCGAGCAGCTTGTAAATGCAATGCAGTCCAGCATATCTGAAACATTCGGCGTAAGCTTTATAACTGATGAGATGCTTGAAAACAAGTATAAAGAAACTGGAATAATTGTTTGCAACCATTCTGATATTGGAGTAGCCAATGTCGAATACAAAGACAGCATAAACGTTTTAACAAAGGATTTTAAGAAAGATATGAAGATCCCGATTCATAAGGCTGCAACTTCACTTTTTTCAGAATATGATAATTTGAACGAAAGATTTTTAAGAAGCAATATATGGGCAATGACACCTTTGCTAGCTAACATATCCATTGCAGAAAAAATGTTTGAGCTTGGTTATGCTAATAAGATCACGCTAGGTGATTTTGAACCTGTTTATACTTCAAGCAATGCGCTTGAAAGAAATCTAAATAGGGCAAATGTTTTGTGGCTAAAAAATAGCAGCCGTTTTTCTTTCAAGCCACATTCTGTTACTTCACCAAGTGATAGAACACCACCAAGTTCTCCGGTTTTCAACAATATACTTTTGAACGCAATTGGTCATCTGAATGCAGCATCACCTGTTTATTCTGTTAAGTCTTGGAAATCAAATGCCACGTCATTCAATTCTAGCAATTTCTTTAGATTTAATGGAATCGAACTTAATTTTCCAAGTTCTATAAATGTGAATACTTATATCATATCTGCTTGTATTCCAAATGTAAAGGAACTTTCAAAACTGATAGATAAATCAAAGGATACTTTTTCAGAGTATTCCAATAATATTGATATTTTTATTGTTGCAGGTTTTTCAAAAGAAGAATGTGATTCTCTATACAATTACTATCATAACAACTATCAATGCTTCAATGAAGCAAAGCTCGTCTTGTATGTTATTAATGAAGATCGTTTTATCGACTTGGAAACAGAAAGTGATATAACAAGTAATGATATACAGGAATATATAGAAAATCTCTATCATTCAAAACTTAAATCCAAAATGTCAGCTACAGTAGATGAGCCTGTTTCCGTATCAGAATCTGAAATAGATGAAAGCTCTGATGTTGTCGAAAATTCTATAGAGCAAGAGAACACTGATGCTGTAGATACAGATACTAAATCGACTGAGATAATTCGGAACGAGCCTTTGACCGAAGTAATGAATGAAACACCTGTCGCTGAAACATCAAATAACAGTGATGAAGAAAATAGTGAAAGTGTTACAAACTCTTTCTTTATTGATGATGAAGAACTTTTGGACACTGTTTGCGGCTTGCTTGAAAAAGAAAAGTATGCCTGTGCGTCAGCCTATTTAAAAGCCATTTCAATGCAGAATAAAAGTTATAATCATTTATACACCACTTTGGGTTATGCAATGAATGACCCTGCTTTGTCCTGCAATTATACATCAAGCGTTATTTCTGGAATATTTGACAATGAAGCTTCTGATTATTCTGACCTGACAGAATTTTTCAGGATATGTGCTGTGCTCCGTACTTTATTCCAAGGCAATCAGCACGATTACCAATATAAGAGTCTTAGCGCGACTATTCAAGGATACAGTTACCTTAACGTTAACAAATATGTTATGGCACTGCTTCTTAAACTGTCTGAGTTCAAGGATTCCACAAATGGTCAGGGCATAGACGCTTATGCCGATTATCGTATAAAAGAAAATGTCAATACATCGAAAATGATCGATGAACACGTCAAGAACGCTAAGACATATTTTGAGCAATATTATAATAATCCTATCAAAGAGAAAAAAGCTCTTCCAAGATATATAGAAACAGTAAAAATGATATTGAAAAAGGACAATCCTCTGTATGATTGTTTAAGAGCCGCTTCTGAAGATGATAGAGCCAATGAAATACTTGAATATGTCCATGATTTTCTTTCTCCGGATTTCATTAATAATGGCTTTGAAATTCGCGGTTCTAACATCAGTAATGATAAGATCGATGAATTTATCGACTTCAACTGGGAACAAGCAGGCAAAGTTCAGCGTGAAAAGCACAAGTCAAGCAAACTTGTAAAAGAACTAAGAAATAATCTTTTCTCAATGCTTTCAAAAATGCTGACAGAAATAGCTGACTGGTATTACTATGTATCGTTGTACACAGAAAATGATAATCATAACACCTATGAGCACGAAAAGCATGACATTGTTGAAGTAATAAATAATGCAGTACAGGTATGCAATGAGATCGCCGTATCTGGTGACAGAGATAGATATACTATCGCCGGCAACGCCTGCATAAAAACAGTGTTATTGGAATTCCAATCAAAATTAAATGGCATATTTATTGATAACTCCAATAAATACTATTATTCGGACTTTCTGTATTATGCAGAGGTCATGCTTGATGATAATTTTATTCCTGTGATCGAAAACGAATTATCTGCTATAAATGCCTTTTCTCCTATCAGCAGGATACTCCGTCATGCAGATATGCCTGCAAGAGATATCAAAGAAAGGATAGACGAGATCTTTAACAGAACTCCCGACAGTGATCTTCACCTAAGTGATGATTATGGCTGCGCAAAATTGATCAAAGAATATCTTAGGTTGGCAAAAAACACTGAGTGGGACGATGATAAAAATGATATCGAGGCAAATGCACTTGACGCTTTAAAGCAGATGCACTTGATAAAGAGCAATTTTATCGGCACCCTTGAGCTTGACCAGAGCTACGGAAAAATAGACACAGACCGCAAAGAACGCCTGCTTTTGCTTGTTGATAAGCAGTATGAAAAAGCCATGAATACACATAACTTCGGCTTTTTTAATAGAATGCTTGACTATTGCAAGCATACTGTTGACGAAAATGCAAGTGCAAGAAAGATAACATTAAGCACTCATCTTGAAAATGCAAAAAAAGAATATGCTGATACACCAGAGGCACAGGAATTGATAAAGTCTGCTGAGTCCATGATGGATATTCAAAATTATACTGTAGTAGAAGATATCATTAATAGGATCCAGCAAAAGGACTTTACTAACAAAACCGCATTGGATTCAAAAGACTACCTTGAAGACTTTATCAGGGAATACGAAAAGATATTCAAGATCGTATATAACAGCAAAATCAGTAATGCTTCCCTTATCACTAGCCTTAACAGATTCAGTAGTGGCTATGGCAACAAGCACAGTAATTTCGCTTCAAGTCTGATAAACAACTTCCCTACTGCAGATAATATCCAAAAGGTACAAAGCTTCCTCGATGCGATAGGTTTCAATGTAGACTCTGTTGAACCTTATCAGGGCAAGAAGGCTTGTTACAATGTGTCTATCAAGAAACCACTTAACGGAAAAAGAGATAATTACCTGCACCCTATATATCCATTCGGTTCTTATGCTGTCGAAAAAGGCTTCAGGGTCATGTGTCTTTTCGGCAAGACCGATTATAATAATATTTTGGACGCTATCAATGAGATAGGAACAACTAAAAATACAATAATGATAGTAAACTGGGCGCTTGAACTGCATGACAGAAGAGAGCTTGCACGAAAGATCAAAGCAAATATGCCAGATGATAAGATATTCATAGTGATAGACAGAGTCGTTATGTATTATCTTGCTGATAAAAACGAGGAGAGCAAGAGTTCTATCAACCGAATACTGATGCAGATAACAGCTCCGTTTGCTTCTTTCCAGCCATATATGGAAGACGCATCAAAAGCCATACCAAGCGAAATGTTTATGGGAAGAGCAAAACTGCTCAGAGATATTGAAAGCCCTAAGGGTGCAAACGTTATCTGCGGCGGAAGACAGCTTGGTAAGTCCGCATTGTTGAGAATGGCAAAAACAGATATCAACGAAGACGATATAGGAAACAGAGCCGTATATGTTGAGATCAAAAATCTTGACCATAGAGAGGCTGCACTCAAGGTTTCCCAAAAGCTTATTGACGAGAATATTCTTGAAGATGTTAACAAGACAAACAATTGGGATGAACTTGCAAGATTCATCGAACTTCGCCTGAACGACAAGAAAAAGAAAAAAATACCATATTTTCTTCTTTTGATAGATGAAGCAGACAGTTTGTTTGAAAGCAGTAAGAATATAGACTATAACCCGATCAGAGCCTTGGAATCACTTCAGGCAGAAGAAAATGAAAGCTTTAAGTTTGTTTTTGCAGGATTAAGAAATCTTGTTAAGTTTGAAAGAGAACTTGCCAATGATGATAATTCCACGCTTCCACATATTACAGTTAAGACCATAAGACCATTTAACAATCAGGAAGCACGAGAACTTCTTGAAACACCTCTGCATTATCTGGGCGTGCGTTTTCCAAAAGATCAGGAGTATCTCATCTCATTGATACTTGCATCAACCAATTATTTTCCTGGCCTTATACATCAATACTGCGCTTCTCTTATAAAGTCAATGCAGGAAAAAGATTATGCAGACTATACAGTTGACAAGACACCGCCATATGAACTCACTGAAACACAGATAAAGAAAATACTTTCAGACGAGAATTTCAACAAAGATATTAAACGTAAATTCGATATCACCCTAAAGCTTGATACTGATAATTACTATGATATCATTGCAACTCTGGTTGCCTATTGCAGCTACAATATTGATTCTTCTAATGGCTTCACTGTCAGTGAGATCATGGAAGTTGCCGAAGATTTTGAGATCAAAAAGATAGTATCACAAGGAGTTGATAAGCTTGCAGCCCTTATGGACGAGCTTTGCGAACTCAATATTCTCAGAAAGAACAATGAAAATCGCTACCTGTTTGCCCGTCACAACTTTATTCAGATGCTCGGCAAGGATAAAAGCGAGATTGATGATAAACTGATACAGTATCTTGGGGAGTGATAAACCATGAAAACAAACGAACGCTGGTGGACTGTTGTCCCAAACTCTGTAAGATTTATAGATGACATTGCTGCCGTCCTTAAAGGCGGAAGCAGCGTCATATATTCCATATCTGAAAATTGCGAATGGAAAGATACGCTTCGTGATATAATCAAGGCAAAAATCTTTTCCGGCGTTGACAAGACGCATGAAATATCGGGAAGATCGATTGGAGATCGCACTCCCGGAGAATACTTAATGGAATCGTTTGTAAAAAAAGAGCTTCGCTCTAAATATAGAACATCAATCGGCTATGAAAAATTTTTGACCGATAAAGAAGATGAAACAAGTCTACTCCACAGTTTTATCTATCTCGTTGACCTGAGTGATGAACAAACACATGATTGGGTAACTTTCATTGAAAACTATAACAAACTGCATAAATCTAAAATAGAGAAATGCAGATTTATCATCGAAACTAAAACAAATTTGAAAAGTAAATACAGCGGGATAAGACTATTTAAAAGAGGCGATTATTTGCATAACTATGACATCACGATTCTGTGCATGATGACAATATCCTCCAACAAAATACACAATATTTTCAGAAATTATGCGACCGAGCTAGCAACGCTTTGTTCCAATAATGATCCTGAGTTCGCCGCTGAACTGATAACAAGCAGTGATATGCTTATCAAAGACACAAATTCATTGATCAACAAAATTATTTCTAATTCTATAAGGAGCAATATGGAATCTTTTACGTTCACAGACGATCTAGACAGAAAGATCTGGGAAGCTCAGCTTAAAGTATTCTTTCCACTGATCGAACGATTCAGGCTTTATCTGATAGAAAAATACAAATATAATATCCATTTGGATAGCAGCGTAACAAATTTGAAAGGTGAAGAGATAAGATCCGAATATGATATAGAACTTGCGACGTTAAAATGGTTATGCAATAACCATGATCTATACATGAACAGTGGAGATTACAACGATCTTAATTTTTTTAAAGAATGTAGAAATAATCTAGCTCATTTAAAATATCTGCCATATGATAGTCTGAAAAGAATAGTTGAAACAACAGACAGAATATAAAAAGGCAGGGTCTTGTAATGTGGTTCAAAAAGTAGAATTTTATAGCGTAGCAGTTTAGAAGACTGCTACGCTAATATTCAATATTAGACAAGTATCATTTATAAGATTAAAACAATCCACATATTACGCATGGCATCCAAACTGTGGTTGTTCCGCTTATTAAAAGAATACTAAAAATATAAGTAGGTATCATCTATGAGTATAACTAAAGAAATCACAAAAATAATAGAATATCAAAATTCAACATTGCTATTAAAAGATAAAGAAAATAAAACTACTATTAACGCTTTAATTCAGCAAGCTATTGATGATTATGAAAATGGCAATTATGATTTTACAAGATTTAAAGAAGTAAATAAAAAACAAATTGGTAAAATTAGGCGCACCAAATCATATGAAACCTTCTCCTGTGAAAAAACATTGTGTATTTATTTAAAAAGAACCTTAGATAGAAAGTTTCATGTTAGATATCCTAATCGAAACGAGTATATGCATTCATTATTTAATGTGATAAGTGCATTGCACAATATGAATGATTATTCAATATTGAGATTCGATTTTGAAGACTTTTTTAATACAGTTTCAAGTGAATATGTTTTTAACAAATATATTTCAAAAATTTCTTTAGAAAGGTTTCAAATTACGTTATTTGAGAAATTTGTCACAAATACCAAATACGCTTACGCTGGATTAAATACATCGAATATACTATGCGAAATAATTGCAAAAGATTTTGATGATGTTCTGTCATTGAAGTTAAAAAATCATGGGCTTATTTTCTATCGTCGCTATATCGATGATGGAATACTGGTATTTAACAAGCGTGTGGAAGAAACCTTATGTATATCGATCATCAACGAAGCTATACAAGAAGTGTTTTTTGATAAAAGCATAGCTGTGAAATATTGTTGCAAAACACGATTGAACAACACAAAAACGAAATATATTTCCGCTCGAGATTTGGCTACATCTAAAAAATCAGATGATTTTGATTTTTTAGGATATCAATTTGAATTATCGCCCAATTTTGATGCACATAATAAAACTAAAACTACTTTCAAGTATGGCATAACACAAAAGAAAATTGATAAATATTCAAAACGGATTGACGACCTTGTAAAGGCGTACCAAATCGATGGTAATATGGAATTGTTACGACATCGAATAAAAGCATTTACTTACAGGACAGTATATCAACTGCCAAAATATAAATCTTTAATTTGGAAAACAAAAGGTTTTATTTCAAATTATCAAGAACTAAGATATAGACTAGATTATCTTACTGTTGACACAAAAGATTTTTTAGAAAATGCCATTGTTAAGGCATTTGCAAAAAACAAAATCAACGTACCATATTTTTTGAAGGTGAAGAAAGAAGAATCTATATATAATTTATATAATAATATGAAGAAATACAGAACTCTTTTGTTTGTAGAATCTATAGGAATTAGCAAAGATACTTTGGATAAAATTTGTAAGCAAATAGGAATTTGGGATATGACAAAAAGTTACGATGGATTAGTTCGCGACTATTTAATTAAAGTTAAAGTTGGGCATTAAAAATCAAAGGGCATCGGGTTGCCCCGACACCCTTTAACCGAATCTAAAAAATCATATAGACTCTTAACATAATCGTTAGGTTTCCCTTTAAAACGGTTATGCCGCTGATGTGTGCGATTATACAATCGCAGTTAGAACAGTACTACTCTAACATTAGTATTATAACATAAAGGAGATTAAAAAGCAATGGGAAATAAAAATAACATTGAACGCAACAAAATTGACTACCTTCTAACCGATATTATGCCTGTTGAAATTTCCGAATTGTTTTCATACGGTAAATTCTACGAATTTCTTTTGGAACATCGAAAGGAATTGGATGGTATTGTTAAAGAACTTATGAAACTTAAAGCATCTGGGAAAGAATATCTATTTAATGGAGGAAAATGGGCTTCTACTCCTTTAAAATACAACATTCTAAAAGGCGTAGATGGTGCAAGGGAAATCAATTTAACACAACCTATATCTGCATTAAATATTTATCTCTTCATTGAATGCTATCAAAAGGAAATTTTAGGCTTCTTAGAAAATAACAATTGTTTTTCACTACGATATCATAGAAAAAATAATGATTTGTTTTATAAAAGAAAAAGTAAACGACTAACAGAGTATTTTGCAAAAACTTCAAAGAAAATAGATAAAAGTGTTTTACAACAAACAGGTGCATATTTTAAAATTCACAAATTTAATTCAGTTTCTTCTTTTGTTAACTCAAGATTATGGCAACATTGTAATTTCAAATATAAATATTTTGCAAAAGTTGATTACAAATCATGTTTTAGCAGTATCTATACGCATACATATAAATGGATCATAGAACGAAATACCATTGATTCAAAAGAAGCTAAAAACAGCAACCTATTTATTGTTATTGATAGGATCTTACAAAATATTAATGGTAAATCTTCTAATGGCGTTATTGTAGGGCCAGAATTCTCAAGAATGATTGCTGAAATATTACTTCAACATATTGATAAAGAAATTCTCCAAAATCTTCAAACTAAAGGACTTTCAATGACAAAAGATTTTAGAGTTTTTAGATATGTGGACGATATTTATATCTTTGCAAATGCACCCATTATTACAGATACTATTGTAAAAACGATAGAATCTACTGCGCAAAAATATCTGTTACATTTAAATGAACTGAAATATTACACTGCAGAGACACCCGTTATATTAAACGATTGGATAGACAAAACAAGAGTATTTGCCGATAAAGTTTCAGAGTTATTTTACAGAAAGATGGAATTACATGAATCAAAAGAGATAGACCATTTGGTAAAAAACACATATATATCTTTAGATAGGATGAAAAATGAATTTTCTTTGTTAATGAACGAATTTCCAAAGAACCGACGATTTATAGTTTCGTATATTTTAAGCACATTGTTGAACAATATAAGTAATAAAAAAGACGGTTATAAACTTTTTGATGACGGTAAGGCAAGCAAAGCTTTTATTCTTCTTAAGTTAGCTTTTTTTGTTTATTCATTTTGCCCATGCTTTGAGCATTCTCAAAAAGTAATTTCGATGATAGTGTATTTTGATGACGAATTAAAATTCATAGAAGATGAAAAGAATCATAAAAAATTACTCGATCTTATCAGAAGATATTCATTCATATATGAAAAGTCAAATCTTAATGATATATGTAATTGGTTTGTATTCTTTTACGAATATAAAATATCTTTACTACCGCATAGTGAAGATGTAATACTTGAGAATGTAATCGCAGAAAACAACCCTATAATTTTAGCTAATTACTTGATATATAGTCAGTATGATAAATCCTATAATTCAACTATATTACAGGAAGCGGAAGCAATTATTGATAATAATATTTCTAATATGATTCCTTATGAGCCTTTATTGCAGCGCGAGTTCTGGTATGTGTTAATATTTTGCAATTGTCCATATATATCAACAGGATTAAAAGCACAATTGCAAAATAAAGTCAACGAAATTCACTGTACTGGAACTTCTCCGTGCGATAAGGCAAATAATTTAATATTTGAATTTATAAAGACAAATAAATCCAACCTGTTTTTTTATTGGGGTTATTATAATTTTAATGCCAGCAAACAGTTGACATATAGAACTTATCAGAGAACATTGTTTAAACAATATAAAAGCAGGTACTCATTGGAACTATATGGCAGCTTGGATTCATAATTTATATGGATAACATCACACTCTACCCACTGAACAACAAATAAGCTAAACTAGATGTACCGAAATTTTAGACGTTCTGGTCATGGGCTGAAAAAGCAGCGCCGACTGTTCTTGCAAAATCAAAATTTGGCAAGCCATTTGAATATGCGTTTAAGAGAAGAGAATATCTTGGCAGCTATTTCAAAAATGGAGATTGTGTTATCTCAAACAATGCAGCCGAGAATGCGATCAGGCCATTTACTGTAGGCAGAAAAAACTGGCTGTTCAGTGACACTCCAAAGGGTGCCAAAGCAAGTGCAGCGATCTATAGCATTGTGGAGACAGCAAATGCAAACGGACTTGATGTTTTTAAATACTTTGAATTGTTGCTGACATTTCTCCCGAGCATGGAGTTCCTGACCAATCCGGATATCATTGAGGAACTGCTGCCATGGAATGAGGCTACACAGAAGATCTGCAAATTACCGTGAAATATAGGCGCTGTAAAAAAACGCGCAATAAAAAAAGACTGCAACCACCCTTAAAAGGGTAGGAAAGCAGTCTTTTTTGTGGTATAATAAATTTGATGAAAAATACCAACAAGAATATAATACACCATATCAATTAAAATTTCCTATCGAAATTGAAAAAATTATTGAAACAACAGATCCGGTATATACATTTTGTGAAGTTATTGATCATATTGACCTAAATAAATACCTGACGACTGAGGAACGCAGGACAGGCAGACCAAGATATGATGAAAAAACTTTGCTAAAAGTAATACTGTTCGCATTCATGGAAAATGGCTATGAATCATTAAGAAAAATAGAAAAGCTGTGCAAAACAGATATCCGCTTTATGTGGTTATTGCAGGACGAACCGCCGCCAAGCCATATGACGATAGACAATTTTATGAACAATGTGCTTAACGGAAAAATAGAAGAGATATTCGCTGACATCAATGCTTACATATTTGAACAAGAAAACGTAGATATGGATCATGTGTACATAGACGGAACAAAGATCACAGCCAATGCCAACAAATACAGCTGGGTATGGAAAAAGAGCTGTGAGAAAAATTGAGTGAAGGTATTTGCAAAGATAACAGAACTGCTGAGTGAGATGAACACAAGAATAGCCGCATTTGGTGTGAAATTCGGAGTTCGTGAAGAATATGCCATCGAATATCTCGAACAGATATTGAAGCAATATATACAGCTTTGCGGTTTTGATCCTGCTTCTGCTGTCAGGGGACGTGGACATCATAAAACTCCAGAACAGCGATATTATGATAAGCTTACAAGTTACATTGCGAGACTAAAAAAGTATGCAGAGCACATAAAAATATGCGGCAATGAACGAAACAGTTATTCCAAAACAGACCATGATGCAACATTTATGCGTATGAAAAAAGACTATATGGGAAACGATCAACTGCTCCCAGGTTACAACATACAATTTGGCGTTTGCGATGAGTATATCGCCGTATATGACGTAAAGCAGTATGCCTCGGATATGGATTGCTTCAAGCCGCTTATGGAAAAATTCCACAGAATATATGGAAAGTATCCTGAATATCCAGTTACCGACGCAGGCTATGGAAGCTTCAACAACTATCTGTACTGTGAAGAACACGGAATGGGAAAATACATGAAATTTACCATGTATGAAAAAGAAAGCAAGAATATTAAATACCATAATGATCCATACAGAGCAGTGAATTTCCGCATAGATGAAAATGGTGATCTGGTGTGTCCTAACAACAAAAAATTCCATTACGTTTACAGCAGACCCATAAAGGGAAACAAATATGGGAGAACAGAAGAATTCTATCAGTGTGAAGAATGTGCAAACTGTTCTCATAAAGAAAAGTGCTGCAAATGCAAGGGAAATCGCATAGTTCGCATAAATGAAGAATTGACTGCATTTCACAAAGAAGTTTTGGAAAATCTTAATTGTATTCATGGAGCGCTTCTCAGAATGAACAGAAGCATTCAATCTGAAGGTGCAAATGGTATCATCAAGTGGAATCGGTCATACACAAGAGCCAGAAGACGTGGCTTAAATGCCATGAATTTAGAAATTGCGATGATTTGCTGTGGTTTTAATCTGCATAAATTTCACTTGAAGAAGATCGCAATCAGAAAAGCAGCCTGAAAAAGATATTTTTCAACATTTTAATGATCGGCAAAAAGCGCTGTATTTCTGCCGGTGTGTTTGCTGTACCCTTTTTTCAAGATTAGATAGTTTTTTTTGCTGTGTGATATATTAAAGCCCGTGGGCTTCCATATCGAGGAAATCCACGGGCTTTGTTGCGCTTTTTTTTACAGCGCCTTTTTTTTGTATATCAACATAGCAAAAGTACCTTATGACTTGCATTAAGGCACTTTTTTTGTTTTGCAATTTTATTTTCAATAGTCAGCCTAAAGTAAACTAATTTTAAACGGACATACCTTTGTCTGGCAATTATGCTATACTGAAAGCAAGATAAAATGACAAAATACAATGACCTGCCGCACCGATAATTTGACATTTTTGGTTAAAATAAAAAAATATTCTTCGAAAACGTTATACTAAGCTGCCAGCTTAACAAATTCAAAATCAAATGTGGTATAATTGTAAGAAAGAGGGGTAATAAAATGGAAAATGAGTGTTTGGACAGAGTCCTTGAAATATTTTATCGGCTTTTGCACGGCGAGGTCGTACCTAACAGGCTTATTGCGGAGGAGTATGGGATATCGTCAAAGAGCGTAAGCCGTGACATTGGCAGGATAAACGATTTTCTAGCGGAACACAGGGATCTTATGCAAAATGCCGAGGTCACATACTCCCACAAGGACAGGGCATACATACTTAAAAGCGACGAATTTCTGAAAAATCAGGAGCTTTTTGCCTTAGTAAAAGTGATACTTGGGGCACGTTGTTTCAGCAAAGAAGACATGCTATCCGTAGTTTCAAAGCTGAAAAAATTCACTACTGCCAATGACCGCAAGCTTCTTGACGAGGTGATCCGCAGGGAGATATATCATTATCACGAGGTCAGGTCTGACTGCGACAGCGTGATAGACAATCTTTGGCGGCTTGTGCAGTGCATTGACGGCAAAAAGGTCATTTCGGTGACGTATCTGAAAATGGACAGAAGTGAGGTCGTCAGAAAGCTGAAGCCTGCGGCGATAATGTTCAGCGAATATTATTTCTATCTTATCGCATATGCGGCTGATGACACGCAATACAAGGCGAGGTACTTCCGCATTGACAGGATAAAGGGGATAGTTGAGCACAGAGAGAAGTTTGAGCTTTACCGTGAACGCAGCTTTGACGAGGGCGACCTGCGTGAGAAAAATCAGTTTATGTTCCCGGGCAACAATGTGCGGATAACCTTTGAGTTTTCGGGGCTGCCTTTGCAGGCAGTTCTTGACAGATTGCCCACCGCAAAAGTCATTGAGCAGAACGGCACAAAGAGCGTTATCACTGCCGAGGTCAACTACGGCAGGGGGATAATAATGTACCTGCTGTCACAAGGCTCGTGGGTGAAAGTCCTTGAGCCAAAACCGCTGGTGGAGGATATGCGGAGGGAGATAGAATTGATGAGAAATTATTATTAGGAGAGGTTTAGTATTCACAGAACCAAGTTAGAAAGCTTGCAAATCCTTTATCTACGAGGGTTTGCAAGTTTTTTGTTTTACAATAAAAACAGCTTCCAAACAGCCGCTGACAACTGCTCGGAAGCTAATGCTTTACCTATTATATATCGCTTATCCCTGCACTATCTTTCTTCTTGCACATGATCCTATACCCCACTCTCCCGTAAATAAAACTCAGAACCCAGCCTGCCGGCATCGACAGCCATACTGCCGATACGCCTATGACCGATATCAGAGCGTAGGTGAAAATAATTCGGAACGTGAGATTTATTATGCTTCCGGATAAAAACAGCTTCAAACACCCAAGCCCCCTTAACATTCCGTTAAAGCTTGAATTTATTCCCATTATTATATAACAAAACGCAAGGTCTGTCATGTAACCCATGCCTGTTTCTATGGCGGAAGCTGAGGAGCTTGACAAGTCCATAAAAAAGCCCAAGAATCGCCGCCTGAGAAGCATTATCACTGCAAATTCTATCACCGCTATACCTGCGCATAACAGCACGCTCGCCTTGTAGCCCTCTCTGATACGCTCTTTTTTGCCTGCCCCAAGATTTTGTGCCGTGTAGGTGGATACCGCATTTCCGCAAGCTATGAACGGCATTATCGCAAAGGAATCTATCTTTGAAGCCGCCGTGTACCCTGCAAGCACGTCCGAACCAAAGGGATTGACGGCAGACTGCACTATTAACATTCCCACCGACACCACTGACTGCTGTATCACCGATACTGCCGCATAGGACGACATCTCTTTTAACACTGCCCCCGAAAAGAAGCTGAACTCTGCTCTTTCATGGTCTTTTATGTATACCTTGTCAGTAAGAAGCAGAAACGATATCACTGCCGATACTCCCTGAGCAATGAAAGTCGCCCATGCCGCACCTGATACGCCCATGGAAAATCCCCCTACAAACAAAAGGTCAAGCCCTATGTTCAGCAAAGAGGACATCACAAGCAGATGAAAAGGCGTCTTTGAGTTGCCAAGGGCACTAAATACCGACGCTTGCACATTGTAAAGAAACATAAACGGCATACCTAAGGAATATATCCGCAGATAGTTTGCAGCGTCATTTATGATATTCTGCGGCGTTTTCAGAAGTCTTAAAAGCGGCATACTAAGCACCACCCCAAGCACCGCTATCAACGCTGCGACCATAAGTGAAAATATCAGCACAGTGGAAATGCCCGTCTTGACCTTTGACTTGTTCCCGGCACCGCAGTATTTCGCTATAAGCACCGATGTTCCTATGCCCGTACCAGTTGCAACGGCTATCATGACCATTGTCACCGCAAAGGAAACCCCCACCGCCGCAAGAGCTTCGTCACCATTTATCTTGCCCACTATTATGGTGTCCATGGTGTTGTAAAGCTGTTGAAAAAGGTTTGCAAATATAAGAGGCTGTGCAAATCGGAATATTATCTTCTTAGGGTCGCCCTCTGTCATTATTACATTTTCCGGCTTATTCTTCAAATTCTTCACCGCCTGTGAATGTGGGTATGTATCTTTGCTGGTTTACGTCAAAAAGCCCTTTTTCCGTCAGCCCCACCTCTGGGATAGTCTGACACAGCGACACTGTAAGCACCACCGTCATACGCTGTATGTTTCCGCCTGTGAGGGCAAGGGCTTCTCTGAAAGCTTTCTGTGCCGTTATCTCGTCTGTAATATTTTCACCGCTTAGTATGCCTGCCACTGGAAGGGAGTAAAATCCTGCCACCTTGCCGTCAATAGCCGTAGCCGCACCGCCGCCGTTGGCTTCAACAGCTTTCACAGCGCAAAGCATATCCGCAGGGTCAACGCCCGATACAACGACATTATTGCTCTCCTGAGCAAAGCTTGCGGCAACAGCTCCCCTTTTAATGCCAAGACCTTTTATAAAGCCACTGCCTATCTCACCACTCCTGCCGAAACGCTCCACAACGAATATGGGCAGAATATCGGCTTTTGTATCACCGCATACAATGCCGTTGCTGACTTCAAGCCTGCCTTTTACAAGCCTTGTGACTATGCCACCCTCGGGCATTTCAATTGCATTTGCAGTAACATAGCCCCTCTCAAAGCCTGCTTTTATCTCAAAAGAATGGCTGTCAAGCCCTCTGGGCAATATCACAGTGTTTTTAAGCTCAGGATAGCAAGTTATATCAAACTCATGTCTGCAAAGAAACTCGCCGTTTTCAGCCACAAGCCTGCCCTGGTGATAGACATTTTTCACTGTCATATTTTCAAGGCTATCCATAAGCAGAAAATTCGCCTTTCTTGAGGGAGCGACCGAGCCTATGATATCGTCAACGCCATAATGCCGTGCGGCATTGAGAGTTGCCATTTTTATTGCTGACACAGGGGAAATACCGCATTTCACTGCAATGCGCAGAGCATTATCTATACAGCCGTTTTCCTTTATATCCTCCGCAGACTTGTCATCAGTGCAGAACATTATATCGTCCGTAGGGATATGATTTTTTACTATCCCCTCGCAAAGAGTTCGGCAGTTCGGCTCTATAGTTCCCTCTCTTACCAACACCGCCATTCCGCAGGCTAGCCGCTGCTCAAGGTCGCTTATGCTTTCGCACTCATGGTCGTCACAAAGCCCGGCGCAAGCCGCCTGCTGAACGTCACGAAATCCCATTGACGGACAGTGACCGTTCACCTTTACACCTGCCCTTTTTGCCGCACCGAGAAGCTTTATTATCTCCTCATCCCCGACCACAGCACCGCTTATCTCACCCACAGTTTTCGCCCTGCACTCTTTGATAACATTGGTGATATCGTCTTGCGTTTTCAGGGTGGAAAGATACTGCGAAGAAAGCTGCAAAAAGCTCTCTATGGGCATTTCCCCAAGCATTTCGCATATAGCTTTTATGCCATTAAGACCAAGAGTATTGGACATCTGCATAGGGTCAAAGAATACACAGCCCGTTCCGTGTGGCACTGCGCCCTCGCAGTATGCAAAAGGCGTGAGCTTTGAGGACTCTATGTGCATATGAGCGTCGATAAAAGATGGCGCAAGATACATTCCTCTGCAATCAATAAACTCTGTTGCTCTAGGCTCAAAGTCAGGGCAAACTGCGGCGATAATGCCGTTTTTTATCCCCACCGAGCCGCTGTCTATGACACGCTCTCTGTAAACGTCAACTATCCTTGCGTTGTAAAAATAAATATCAAAAGGCAGCTTACCCTTAGCCGCCAGTATAAGTTCCTTTAGCTGCCGATCATTCATAAGCTGCCTCTTTCAGATACAAATATTATCAGTGTTTATATAGCGACTTGTTCAGCGCAAGATTGCAAAGCACATTGATTATACATCTTGACGCCGCAAGTGAAGTTATCTCGCTCACATCAAAGGGAGGAGATACCTCCACAACGTCCATTCCACAGATACCGGGAGCTGTCACGAGCTTGAGAAGCCTCAAAAGCTCTCTCGGGAGCATACCGCCAAAATCAGGTGTGCCGGTACCCGGGCAGAAAGCAGCTTCCAGAACGTCTATATCAAGGCTCACATACACTGCCTTACATCCCTTCCATGCGATATCCAGGGCAAGCTCTGCCACCTTGTCGATACCATACTTGTCGATATCCTCCATTGAGATCGCAGTACAGCCGCTGTCACGGGTGAATTTTGACCATGACTTGCAGCAATTTCCGCCTATGCCTATCTGCACAAGATTTTTTGCGCTGAGGTTAGGCAGGTGAGTGGAATGATACCATTCTGTGCCGTGCATTTTTTCGTCCATCTGGATAGCGTCGCAATCGCTGTGGCGGTCGATATGGATAACGCCGATATTGCCGTCGATATACTTTGAAATGCCCCTGAGCGTAGGAAAAGTGGTAGAGTGGTCGCCCCCAAGAACGATAGGCGTTACTCCCTGAGAGAATATATAGCCTATGCCCTTTGTTATCTGGTCGAAAGTCTTTTCGGCATTTGCAGGAAGTGTGTAAATATCTCCTGCGTCGCAAAGCTTTATGTTTTCGTAAAGGTCAACGCCATAGTCAGGGTTGAAAGGGGATATCTGCGAAGAAGCGTGTCTTATTCCGGCAGGGCCAAGTCTTGTGCCTGAGCGGTTTGACGCTCCGCTGTCATATGGGATACCCACCACTGCAACGTCATATTCCGACACCTTATGGATATCCTCGCAGAAAGGGCTTCTGAGAAAAGTTTCGTGGCTTGTGTATGTAGGGCCGAGATTTGTTCTTGCAAAACAGCTCATGCCCTCGCTTTTAATGCTGTCCGCAGGCTCTAATCCAAACTCAACGGCTCTCTTTGCCATTGTAGGAAATCTTGTGTTGCCAAATTCATCAAATCTTGCCGCCGTTTTCATGGCGTGCAGTTCATTTCTGTCTATCATGATCATTTCTCCCTGCTTTCTTTTATAAGCGGAAACTGAAGCTCCGCAATAGTTTCATCACTGTTGTCCGTAAGGGTTATGTCTATACGGTATATCATCACCCCGACGCTTCCAAGGGTGTAGCCATGCTCCTGTGCAAGACAGCGCATTTTCATTATAAGCTCACCGAAATAGCTGTAGCAATTCCTGTGAAAAGCGCAAACGTATTTTCCTCCTGCCACTGTTGTGAAGCTTTTCTTGTCGGCCTGATCTGCCGAGCAGAACACCATAGGGCAGACCTCGGAATCCATATCGTCTGGGTCAACTGAGTTTTTTATGGTCATTGCCACCTTATCAGTGGCAAGCACAGGTGAAGTTCCGCCTATAGCCTCCTCAAGCTTCATAAACTCTATGCCGGTGAGATTTGTTCTGAACTTGTTGCTCTCCCCTTTGAGAGCATATCGTTCAGGAAGCTCCTTTATAACAGGGTCGTCAAGCTTGAAGTCTGTGTTGTTAAGCTCTCTGATAAACTTTAGCTTCTCTTTAAGCACACGGCTTATTTCAAGCTTATCCGCTATCTCCTGCTGTAAAAGCTCATAACGCTGTCTGAGAACACGCTCAGACTTTTCAAGGTTTCTGTCGCTGAAATAGTCCTCTATTTCTTTCAGTGATAAGTTCAGCCTGCGAAGCTCTTTTATAGTGCCAAGCTTTTCACACTGCTGTGCCGAATAAAACCTCCGCCCTGTGAGCTTGTCAACATAGTCAGGTCTTAACAGCCCTATCTTATCGTAATATCTAAGCCGTTCGGTAGGTATGTTTCGATACTTTGCTATCTCGGTTATGCTCAGAAGCTTTTCCCCATTCGGGACAAGCTGTCCGTTTTCGTCTGTATAAAACACAGTGTATTTCATATCATCAGTCATATCTTGTCCCCCATTCCAATTATTATGGCAGCTTATTCAAGAGCCTGCTCGTCCTCTGCGCCTGTTCTTATCTTCACAACGTTTGCAACGTCATAAACAAATATCTTTCCGTCGCCTATCTTGCCCGTATAAAGTACCTTTCTGATAGTGTCGATAAGAAGTCCAAGAGGAACAGTGCTTATAACTATCTCCACCTTTATCTTAGGCAGAAGCCTTGATTCAAGCTCAGAGCCTCTGTAAAGCTCAGTGCTTCCTTTTTGTATTCCACAGCCGCTTACCTGCGTAACTGTCATACCTGTTATATCAAGCTTATCCAAAGCATTTTTCAGCATCTCGAACTTTGCGACGTTCATAAGAACGACCACCTTGTGCATCTTTCCGTCCGCCTTGTAGTCAGAAGCGTTAAGCTCTGAGGATTCGTCTATAGCCCTCACCTTTGAAGGCTCGTCAGCGGCAGCGGTGATGAACTGGGCAGTGTTGAGAAGATCCGCATAGCTGCTTGAAAGTCCATGCTCGCACTTGTCAAGACCAACTATCTCTGTGTTCTCGCTAACTCTCAGACCCATTGTTTTCTTTATCACTGTGAACACTATCACCATAATAAGCGCTGTCCATGCCGCCACTGAAAGCACGCCTGCAAGCTGTATAAGTAGATCCTTCGGGCTGCCTGAATATATAAGACCGCTTTTCTTTGCGAAAACGCCCGTCATAAGCGTTCCCCATGCTCCGCACAAACCGTGAACACTTACCGCACCCACAGGGTCGTCAGCCTTTAGCTTTGTTATAAGCTCAACACCAAACACCATTACAAAGCCTGCTGTTATGCCGATAAAGAATGCTCCTCCTGCCGAAACTGTGTCACAGCCTGCGGTTGAAGCCACAAGTCCTGCAAGTGCTCCGTTAAGGGTCATTGTCACGTCAGGTTTGCCGTAGCGCACCCATGTGATGAACATTGCAGCTATTGCGCAAGCCGCCGCAGATATATTTGTGTTAAAGAAGATATCCCCAAGCTTTGCCGCCGCATTGTCGCCCTGAGCGGTGAGAAGCGAGCCACCGTTAAATCCGAACCAGCCTATCCACAGAATGAATATGCCCAATGCTCCGATAGTGAGATTATGTCCCGGTATGGCTCTCGCCTTGCCGTTTTTATCAAACTTGCCTATCCTTGCTCCCACAAGCAGCGCACCTATAAGTGCAGTAGTTCCGCCAACAACGTGAACGGCAGTTCCGCCTGCGAAATCGTGGAAGCCTATACTTTTGAGCCAGCCTGCACTGTTCCATATCCAGTGACCTGTTATAGGATAAACTATTCCGCTCATAACAGCCGAATATGTAAGATAAGCCTTGAACTTTGTTCTGCCTGCCATTGCTCCTGAAACTATAGTCGTGGCAGTTGAACAAAAGACAGTTGCGAACATAAGGAACACTCGCTTAGGCAGATCTCCTGCGGCTGCAAACTTTCCTGCTGCGAACAGGCTTGGCGTTCCGATAAATCCTCCTATGGAGTCGCCATACAAAAAGCTGAAGCCGATAACCCAGAAAAGAACAGAGCCTATGCAGTAATCCATAAGGTTTTTCATTATTATGTTGCCTGCATTTTTTGCTCTGGTGAAGCCTGTTTCCAGCATTGCAAAACCTGCCTGCATAAAGAATATCAAAGCTGTGCAGAGAAGAACCCACACGGTATCCAGAGATGAATACATTATCGCACTTCCTTTTTCATATTATTTCTTATTTTGCCACATGAACGTCTGCGTAACTGAAGTTATACCAGAACATCGGGCTTGGGTCATATGTGAACTTGTCACTTACTGCGTAAACATCAGATGATGTGTAAAGTCCAAGGTAAGGGCACTGGTCAGCAAATATCTTATATGCGTCAGTATAGTAACCCATTTTCTCAGCGTCGTCTGTTGTCTGAGCCGCTTTATCAAGAAGTCCGTCTGCTTCTGTGCTTGTCCAAAGTGTTTCATTCGTTCCGCCCTCGCAAGCGTTAGAGCCTGCATATAATGTCTTTAACATTCCCATAGGGTCAAGGAAGTCTGACATCATGTATGTGCCGACTGCATTGTAATATCTCTCGCCGTTATCCTTTGTCTTGTAGCCGAACATATAGCTGAAGATATCGCTGTCAGGCACTTCCACAAGATTCATTGTGATAGAGCCGCTTGCGTCTACCATTGACTTGAGAAGCTCAGCCTGCTTCTGCGTCTGTGAAGTCGTATAGAAATCAAACTCAAAGCCGTCAGGATACTTTGACTTTGCAAGACATTCCTTTACCTTGTCATAATCCTGAGTATAAACATCGCTTTCGGCGATAGTTGAATCCCACTTATCCTTATCCATATACATCATGGATTCACTCATTGGAACAACAGCCGACTGCTTTGCATAATCGCCGCCGATAGTTGTTGTTATCTGGGAACGGTCGATACAATATGCAACAGCCTTTCTTGCCCACTCGTCATCAAACGGCTTTGAAGCTGTGTTGAATGCGATATAGTTTGAAGTCGTTCCCTCGCATGAGAGGATATTGAAGTTCTGACAGCTCTGATATACAGACATAACGCTATTTGACATACCCTCGACAAAGTCTATCTGTCCGCCCTTTGCCGCAAGTGCTAATGCGCTTTCGTCCTCGATAACGTAATATTCTACCTTGTCGATATCGAGAGTATCAGGGTCGCCCCACCAGTTTTCGTTCTTTTCAAGAACTATCTCGCTTCCTGATGACCATGAAGAAAGCTTGTAAGGACCTGTGCCGACAGTCTTTCCGTCAGCAGTGCCGTACTTGTCGCCTTGCTCCTCTGTTACAGACTTCTCGACTATAGTGCAGGCTGATGTTGCAGGAACATACTGCCATGATGAGTCAGGCTGCTTAAGATGAACTGTCAGCGTCCATGTATCGTTGTCGGCTTCAAAGCTGTCAACGTTTGCAAAAAGATAGCTCATATAATAGTTGTCTTCTGTTACTCTGTTAAGAGAATAAAGCACATCGTCCATTGTCATTTCATTGCCGTCTGAGAACTTTACTCCCTGTCTTATCTTGTATGTGTATGTAGTATCGTCAACCTGCTCCCAAGATTCTGCAAGAGCAGGCTCAACTGTTGTGCCGTCATGTGAGAAGTTAAGGAGCGTGTCATAGCAGTCATAACCTGTGAGAGTTGCTGCCACGATAGTGAAGTCGGCAGAGTCAAATGATGACGGCTCCTGAGTATAGCCTACTCTGAGAACTGTCTCTGAATTTCCTCCTGAAGAACCTGAGCCTGAACCGGAACCTGTGTTGTTGAAGCAGCCTGTCATACAGCTTGAAACTGTTATTGCCAATGCAGCAGCGGCCGCGATCTTGCGTGAGAATTTTTTCATGATAACTTTCCTTTCTTCAAAAGATTTATTACATATCCGAAGCAGTCTTGCTGCGGTCAATGCCTAGTGGGAAATGACAGGCAACGTAATGCCCGTTTCCAATGTCTTTGAGCTTTGGCGTGCGGTTGTCGCACAAGCCCTCTTTGAAATATCTGCACCTGCCTGCAAAGCGACAGCCCTCGGGGATATCCACTGCGTTCGGTATATCTCCCTCCAGCAGGATATGCTTCTTATTTTCAAGAGGGTGTTCCTTTGGCTTTGCTGAAATAAGTGCCTGAGTGTAAGGGTGAGCAACGCTTTTATATACCTGCTCCACCGTACCCATTTCCATTACCGCCCCCAGATATACCACCGCTATCCTGTCGCAAACGTGACGGACAACGTTCAGATCATGGGAGATAAAAAGTATCGTCTGCCCTTTATCCTCTTTCAGGTCGAGCATAAGATTCAATATCTGCGCCTGCACAGAAACGTCAAGCGCTGAAACAGGCTCGTCTGCAAGAATGAAATCAGGCTCCAGCATAAGCGCCCTTGCTATTGCAAGCCTTTGGAGCTGACCGCCCGAAAGGTCTTTAGGATATCTTGTGAGCAAGTCCTCCGGAAGCGCTATATACTCCATAAGCTGTTTTATCCTCGTCTTGTAGACCTCAGGCTTTATCTTATGCACCTTTGCAGATTCTTCAAGGCTAAAGCGTATAGTCTTTTTCGGATCAAAGGAAGCAAGAGGGTTTTGAAAGACCATTTGCATTCTTGAACGCAGCTCCTGCTGTTCCTTGCGGCTTACATGAGTTATGTTTTTGCCGTCAAAATATATCTCGCCTGAATCAACGTCGATAAGCTTCAGAACGCATCTTCCTATGGTTGATTTGCCCGAGCCGCTCTCGCCTATTATGCCGAATATCTCACCTTTGTAGATATCAAAGCTAACATCATCAACGGCATGGATATATCTCGTCTTTGCCTTTGCAAGCTTATAATTGTCAAGGCAGAAATACTTTTTCAGATCTCTGACGCTTATAAAAGGCTGTCTGTCTTTTTCTTCGCTCACTGTGATGTCACCTCCCGCCACTTGAAGCAAGCTGTGCTGTGTCCCTCAGACACATTTTCTGTAACAGGCACGCAGCTTCTGCATTTATCGTCAGCATACTTACATCTTGGTGCAAAGGCACAGCCCTTGAACTTTTCATACAGAAGCGGAGGGCTGCCAGGTATGCTTTTCATTCTTTTTTCTGTGTCGCTCTCTCTTGGATTGCTTTCAAGGAGCGCCTTTGTGTATGGGTGAGCAGGGTGGTCGAAAATATCCACAACGCTTGCGGTCTCAACAGCCTTTCCTGCATACATTACAGTTACGCTGTCGCAAATCTCAGCCACAACACCAAGGTTGTGAGTGATGAATATTACCGACGTTCCGCTTTCCTGCTGGAGCTTTTTTATAAGCTTTAGTATCTGCGCCTGGATAGTAACATCAAGCGCCGTGGTAGGTTCGTCTGCAATAAGAAGCTTCGGCTCGCATATAAGCGCCATTGCTATCATTATTCTCTGTAACATTCCTCCGCTCATTTCAAACGGATACTGCTCGTATCTTTTCTCCGCAGGTGTTATGCCTATCTTTTCAAACATCTCGATGACCTTTTCTCTTGCTTCACGGCGATTTAAGTTTTTCTTCGCCCTTAGCATTTCTGCTATCTGCTCGCCTGCTTTCATGATAGGGTCAAGGGAAGTCATAGGGTCTTGGAATATCATTGCGGCTGTGCTGCCCCTGAAATCACGGAGCTGTCTGTTGTTCATTGCAAGAACATCTTTCTCGCCGCTGTCATCTCTTATGTAGATATCCCCTGCATATCTGGTGGTCTCCTCGTTATGGAGCCTTATGACCGACTTTGATGTTACGCTTTTTCCACAGCCGCTCTCTCCCACGATACCATGTATCTCCCCTTGCTTCACTTCAAGGTCAACGCCCTGAACGGCGTATACGATACCTCTAACTGTCATAAAGTCTACAGAAAGGTCTTTTATTTCAAGAACGTTTCCTTTTTTCATCTTTTACGCCTCCCCGTTTGCCTTAATTGCTGAAAGCTTCTTTATGCCGTGTTTCTTTTCGTATTTCTTGAATGACGGAAGCTTTCTTGATGACGGGTCGAGATAGTTCTGAACACCGTCGCTGAAAAGGTTTATGGATACTGTTACAAGTATTACGCATATTGCAGGTATAAAAAGCAGTGCCGAGCTATTATAAAGGTTGCCCATGCCGTCACGGAGAAGTGTTCCCCAGTCGGCATTCGGAGCCTGAACGCCAAGTCCCAGAAAGCTCAGAGTAGCCATTGATGTAATAGCCGTACCGATATCAAGTGTGAACTGCGATATCATAGGTGTGATAATGTTCGGCAGGATATGCACGAAAATTATCCTTGCGTCTGAAAAGCCCATTGATTTGCAGGCTTCAACATACACCGCCTTTTTCTCTGTCATTATCATTGATCTTGCGGTCTTTGTTGTAAGAGGGATATAAGAAATGCCTATGGCGATGATACCTGTCATCATGCCCTTTCCCATTACCGCAATAAGGATAAAGGAAAGAAGAAGCGGCGGTATTGCACTTATAACGTCCCACACCCTCATTACGATACTGTCAAGAGGACCTCTGTAGTATCCGCAGATAAGTCCAAGAGGAACACCTATTACTACCTCTATGGCAACTATAAGAAAGGCATTCAGAATGGAAGTTCTTGCACTGCATATGAGCCTTGAAAAAAGATCCCTTCCAAGTCCGTCAGTTCCGAAAATGTGTCCATCAGAAAAGGCTGGAGCATATATGGCATTCACGTCTGTGGCAAGAGGGTCATACGGTGCGATAACGCTTGCAAAGAGCGATACGAAAACTATTACCGCAAGGAATATTCCCGTCACCGCCACAACAGGTGTGAAAAACGTTCCTGCTTTATTTTTCTTATTCATTAAAAATCCCACCTTATTTAAGATCAACTCTCGGATCAAGAACGGTATAAAGTATGTCGATAACAAAACTCATTACAAGATAAGCTCCAAGCATGAAAAGCACAAGTATCTGAACTATAGGAAAATTGTTTTCCTCTATCGCCGATATGAGCAGACCGCCTATACCGGGAAGAGAAAAGACCTGCTCAACTATTACTGTCGAGCCTATAGAGCCTGCTATCATATATCCTGCAACTGTTATAACAGGAATAACAGCGTTGTGAAAAGCGTGCTTGTAGGTTATGTTGCTTTGCTTTAATCCCTTTGCAGCCGCTGTTGCGATATAAGGGGATTGAAGCTGATTTATCATGTTGCTTCGTGTGATACGTCCAAGCATCGCAACGAACGTCAGAGCCATTATCAGGCTCGGTATCATTATACGTTGTAAGAACTCTCCGAAATTTGTATATGTTCCGATAAACGAATATCCAGGAACGTACTTTGTCATGAAAATAAGTATCAGTATGCTTACCAAAAATGACGGCGCACCTGAAAGTACAAGCATAAGTCCTGAAATTGCTGCGTCTGAGGGTTTACCTTTTCTCAGCGCCGCTGCAACTCCCATTATAACAGCTATCACTGAGCCTATGACGGAACTCATTATCACAAGTCCGAATGTTATTGGAAGCCTTGACATTATAAGACCTTTTACGTCCTGACCGTCAACATAGTCTGTGCCGAAGTCGCCTGAAAGAACTCCCTTTATCCACCTGAGATACTGTATATGCACAGGGTCGTCAAGGTGATATTTTTCTGTAAGAGCCTGCCTGAGTTCAGGAGTGGATTGATTGTTTCCTATCATTACTGTGAGAGGGTCTGCGTCTGACATTCTCAGAACAACGAACACAAGAAAGGATACCAAAAACATTATGACTATCATTGAAAGCAGCCGTTTGATTATAAATCTGAACCTTTTCACTTTACATTCCTCCTATATTTACAGCTGCACTTTGCAGGATTTTCTTTTTTAACTTTCATTTTACTTTTTGAAAATAATTTACTTCACGAAACTTTCCTTTCGATATACCTATGATATATCCTGTAGCAACTACAACTGCAATACTAAAAATCAGTCATTTTATATTTTATATATAAACTTTTTATTAATGCAAGCTGTCTTTTAAACTTACAGAAAATGTTGTATGAATAAAGGAGTTTTATATCCTGCATTTTGTTCATATTCACAAATACGAGAAAAGAGGGGCGCTCCAAAGCAGAAGCACCCCACAAACGAAGATTTGGTAATCAGTAGAAAGCTTAGTCCTCGAACATCTTTCTTGCAGCGAAGCATATCATTTCGGCAGTGAGATCAGTGCCGTATTCGCTTACGTCGATCATAAGATGTTTGTTGTCACGGTCACCACGATTTTTGCCTGTGACGTATTTATAATAGTTGTGGCGCTGGCGGTCAACACGTTTTATGAGCTTGTCAGCCTCCGGCCATGAAAGGTCATAAGTTTCACACATATGCTTTATCCTTGCTTCCAAAGGCGCATAGAGAAAAACGTTCATGTGGTTTGGATATTCTCTGAGAACATAGTCTGCACATCTGCCGAAGAATATGGCGGATACACGCTTGTTTGCAAGATCTCTGATGATATCCACCTGCGCTTTTACAGCCTTGTCGGAATAAAACGTGTTGACCGCCAGCGCCACAACTATTATAAATACGTC